>JAEEGJ010002932.1_pt1 | contig 73158 bp, 70 predicted proteins | sample 8958761 | NCBI WGS metagenome assembly JAEEGJ01 (sample SAMN16246546, study PRJNA631951) | gut metagenome | biome: gut microbiome; feature: rumen; material: RS-attached | host: Bos | place: Iran: Karaj | collected 2018-10 | reverse complement strand
CAAAAAGAGCTCCCGAATTTTCGGAAGCTCTTTTTTGTAGTCGATAGGGGAATCGAACCCCTATGCCAAGATTGAGAATCTTGTATCCTAACCATTAGATGAATCGACCATCGCATTGGTGCTCTCGCAGAGAAATCCCCTCGGTGCGGAAGGAGGGGGATTCGAACCCCCGGTACGGGAACCCGTACGGCAGTTTAGCAAACTGCTGGTTTCAGCCACTCACCCATCCTTCCAAAAGGACTATGGAGTTCGAAACCGTGGGGTTATCTCCTTGATTGCGGGTGCAAAGGTACAACTATTTTTTGAACCCACCAAATATTTCCCGAACTTTTTTAAGAAAAAGGCTAAAATTGCCCGAAAACATATAGAAAATGGGGACTTTCGCCCCCACTCTCCTTATTTAAACGCATGTTTTGTCCTTATTTGAATGCTACAACTTCCTGCGCCTCCTGATCCAGATAGAATGTGTTCTGCAGCGTATCGCCCTTCATCACATACTTCATTCTGAGGTACAGCAGATCGCCCTTGGGCGGCTCAGCGTAACTGATGCCGGTCTTAAACCCGGGCGCTCCCCGATGGCGCATCACTTGTATCAGCGAGTCACTGATGTGCCTGGTGGTGCCCACATCGGCAAAGTCGCGCCCCGTCATCTCGCTCGCAGCCTCCATATTCTCCTCTACGAAGGCCTTTACGCGCTGCTCAGCCTTATACTGCCGTCCGCACGAGGTGGCCATCAGCATAAAGCCCAGCATATATATTATATAATGTACGCGCGCGAGTTTCATTTCTGCGGAATGTTTTTAAGCACGTCAAGAAGATGATCCCAAACCATCTGTACAGTCGGGATATGCAGGCGCTCGTCGGGCGTATGCACAAAGCGCAGCGTAGGTCCGAAGCTTACCATATCCAACTGCGGATAGCGCTCCGAGAAGAGTCCACACTCCAGTCCGGCGTGAATACCACGCACAATGGGCTCCTTGCCGAACAGCTTGACGTAACTCTCGCGAACTATCTTCTGCAGCTCGCTGTTGGCCTTCATCTTCCAGGCGGGATAGCCGTCGCTCGAATAAGCCTCGGCTCCAGCCAACTGGAATACGGCCTGAATTGTGGCACACATATTGTCGAGGTTCGACATCACGTTCGAACGCTGGCTCGACAGAATGTCGATCGCGGTATCCGATGAGTGCACGCTGGCTATGTTGCTCGATGTCTCCACCATGCCGCCCAGCGCTTCGTCCTGACAGATGGCGTAGATACCATTGTCCACAGCCTGCAGCGCCCAGATAAAGTTCTTGGCCACCTTCGGGTCAATCACCTGCTCGGCATCGGCGCTCTCCATCGAGAACTCCATGGTGGTGTCGGTTACGTGGAATTCGTCCTCCACCTCAGCGGCAAATACGTTCCAGTCGGCACGCACATTCTCCTTCAGCTCGTTGGGCACAGCTATTACGAAGTAGCCGTCGCGAGGAATGGCGTTGTGCAGCTTGCCGCTATGGAACTGCGCCAGCTGCGTGCCCTCGTAGCGGTTCATCGTCTGGAAGATGAATCGGGCCAGCACTTTGATGGCATTGGCGCGCTTCTTGTTGATATCGTCGCCCGAGTGACCGCCTACCAGTCCCTTCAGCGATCCCTTCAGGAAGAAGCTTCCTGCGGGAGCCTCCGTGCGAGCGAATATGAACTTAGCCGTGGTGTTACGACCGCCGGCACAAGATACAAAAATCTCGCCCTCGTCCTCAGAGTCCAGGTTAATCAGATAATCGCCCGTCATGAATCCGGCCTTCATACCCTCAGCACCCGAGAGTCCGGTTTCCTCGTCGCGAGTGAATACACACTCAATCGGTCCGTGCGCGATGTCGTCGCTGCGCAGAATGGCCAGCTCTATGGCGCAACCTATACCGTCGTCGGCACCCAGCGTCGTTCCCTCGGCCGTGAGCCATTCGCCATCGATGTAAGTCTTAATGGCATCCTTATCAAAGTCGAACTCCACATCCACCAGCTTGTCGCACACCATATCCATGTGGCTCTGCAGAATCACCGTCTTGCAGTTTTCCATTCCCTTGGTGGCCGGTTTGCGGATGATCACGTTGCCCGTTTCGTCCACTTTTGTATCGAGTCCGCGACTCTCGCCCCAGTTCTTCAAGTAGTCAATCATCTTCTCTTCGCGCTTCGAAGGACGGGGAATTGTGTTAATCTTCGCAAATTCTTCGAAGACAACAGCAGGTTTTAAATCGTTTTTATTCATTATTAATACGTTTTTTGATTATATTCGTAATTTTATTCGTAACTTTGCAGCCGAATTGCTTGTGCAAAAGTACAAAAAATGATTGAAACTCTGCTCATATCGGTGTTAATAATTGCTATTGCGATGGTTCTTTTACTCGTAAGAGTGCTGTTCGTGAAGCGGGGCGAGTTCAAGTCACAGCACATTCATGACTCCGAGGCGATGCGCGAGCGCGGCATTCACTGCGTGATGGATCAGGATCGCGAGCTCCGCACCAGGAGCCCCTTCGCCGTCGATGAAAGAAAAGAAGATTAATTAAATAAATAAGAAGTAAAAAATGAAAAAGTACATTTTCTCAGCACTCGCCGTCGCTGCCATGATGGCTTCGTGCAACAATGCTAGTCCTAAGATGGACGATCAGCCCGCAGCCGCTTCGAGCGAGGGTCTGAAGATTGCTTATGTTGAGGTCGACTCACTGATGACTCAGTACGACTTCGCTAAGGATTACAGCGTAACCCTCCAGAAGAAGAGCAACAACGCCCGCAACACCCTCACCCAGAAGGGTAACGCCCTGCAGGCTGCCATGAACAATTTCCAGCAGAAGATTAACAACAACGGTTTCCAGAGCCGCGAGCAGGCTGCCAGCGTGCAGAATGCCATCCAGCGCCAGCAGAACGATCTGCAGGAGCTCCAGGCCCGTCTCGAGAACGAGCTCGCCACTGAGACCGCTAAGTTCAACGAGGCTCTGCGCGATTCACTGCAGAACTTCCTGAAGGACTATAATGCCGATAAGAAGTTCGACCTGATTCTCTCAAAGGCAGGCGACAACATTCTGCTCGGCGCATCACGTCTCGATATTACTCAGGACGTTATCAACGGCCTGAACAAACGTTATAAGCCCGCTAAGAAGTCTGAGGCTTCTTCAGAGGACAAGAAGACTGAGGATAAAAAGTAAGGTTTTCTGGTTAACACACGCAGAGAGGCGCTCCGTCCGGAACGCCTCTCATTTTGTTATAACCATGTTTAATCCAGTGCAGGGCTGACAGCCTTCAGTACAAGATTCAGTGCAGGATAATTATTCCGAAATCTCTCTAAATAAAGTCGCTGTGCTAGACAAATTGAGATTTGTATAAACAATTAATCCCTCGCAAATCTGCGGGGGATTAATCGTTTATAATAATTTGAGTATTCTTATTTGACTACCTTTTTGCCATCGATGATGTAGAGGCCGGAGGGAAGTTCGTTGAGGGACTTGGCATTGAGGCGGACGCCGTTGAGGTTGTAGATGCCCTTCGATGCATCGAGGGTCTTCTCGGCCTCAATCTTGCTGATGTTGGTGGATTCGGACTCGGGCTCACCACCGTTCAGGCCGCGAACGAATCCGGCATAAACGTGCTTGCGGTAGAGATCGAGATCCCAAATACCAACGGGCTCGCCACCACGCCAACCGCTATTGGTGGGCGCATCAGTAGGACACCACTGGCAAATGCCCCACTGCTGGGCGGGCGGGATGATACGGAAGTACTCCTTGATAATCCACTCATAATAGTCGGCCATATTCTTATGCTCGGCTTCTGTGAGCTGGCTGGTCTGCACTGAGCCTGCCCACTTATTGGAACCGCGGACATAACCCATATCCATTTCGCTGACACGGCAGAGTTTACCACTTTCAGCAATAATCTCGAACATTTTAGTAATATGCTCCTTTGCACTCTTCTGAAGATTTGCATTATCATAGTAGCTTATGTGCATCTGAGTGCCGATACCGTCAATCTTGGTAACACCATCGGACTCCCACTTCTTAATCCAACCTACGAGCGACTTCACCTTTCCATTATCGTCCCAATCAGACTCGAGGTTGTAGTCGTTGATGAAAAGCTTGATGTCCTCGGGACCATACTTGCGGGCCAGACGACATGCCTCGCGCACATAGTCGAGATCGCCCATATAGTCCTGCCAGAAGAAAGCATCACCGCCCACATCCCATGTAGCATCGGGATTACCATTGGGATTATAAGCTTCGGAGTGCTGCAATAGGTAGTTGCCCTCGCCATCGTCGCCACCGCCTGAGATTGCCTCATTGACAAGATCCCAACCTTTCACTTTTCCGTCGCAAGCTTCCATCATGCCCTTGATCCATTGATCCATCGCATCAACCAATGCATCGTGCATCTCCTGTTTTGTCTGAGGAATCATCTTGGCTGAATTACCTTCGAACTTGATGGACTTAACATAGATGTCGCCCACGAAATCGCCACACTGAAGCAGTAAGAAATTATTAGCATATGAAGGTTTGTATTCTATTTCCACATCCTTCCACTCGGTAGTAAAAGGAATCTCAAGACAATAATCAGTGTTCCAAGGATCGTTCAAATCGCTAGCCATCTTACTATGAAATTTACCTTCAGTTGAGCCCTTCACTGTCATCGTCATCTTGTATGTATTTCCGATTGTAGCAGGGATATTTTCCATAACGATAAACTGTACATCCCAAAAATTGGTTGCCATTTTGGTACAATTAACATGGAGGCCATCAGTTGCATCGAACTTAAGTGAGTAACCATAGGTTGCTTCGTCTGATTTCCATCCAAGGGTTTTATCTTTGGTGAAGTCCTTGCTGGCTACAGTGGTATAAGTCACTTCGCTATTGGGATCGGGCTTATCGCCAATGAGCTTGAGCAACCAAGCCTTAGGCTGCTGAGAGTGCCAGGCGAGTGTGTGACCATAAACACTGAGTCCGGCATCAGTGGCTGATTTCACATATTTCTTAACCGTCTCGAAGTTCATATCGCCGTTTCCGTTTACGATACTACCCATTTTCATGGCGTTGCCGGCTACGGTCTCGGTGAAGTTCTTGTTGTGCAAGTTTCTGATCTCTTCCTTGTTGAGATAATCGGAAACAGTAGTACCAGCACCGAGTTTGAAGTTGGGGTACTTCGAAGTGTTGATGTACTCTTTCAGAGCTTTGTACTCATCAAGGTAACGATAGTTAGAGTCGCCAGGTTTTCCCTGCTCGAATTTTTCCTGTGCCATAGCCGAAACAGACAGGCTGGCAGCAAGCATTAATAAGTAGAGTTTCTTCATTTTATAAAAATAGTAAATAAGTTAATTAATATGCAAACGTATTATATCATCTCCCTACGGTATTAATAAGGAGGAATCGCCATAACTAAGGAAGCGGAAATCGTGAGCGAGGGCGTAATCATAGATCTTATGCCAATCGCCCTTGACGAAGGCGCTCACCAACAGCAGAAGCGTAGACTGCGGCTGATGGAAATTGGTAACCAACATCTTCACGATATGATAATCATAACCCGGAGCGATGATGATCTGCGTGCTGGAGTGGAGCACTTCGAGATGGTGGGTATCCATCCAGGCATCTAGAGCCTTGAGGGCATCGACGGCGGAAACGGAAGTCGGAGCATCATAGGGCTCCCACTGCTGAACGTGGAGTTGCTCTTCGTTGAGGTCGGCATTCTGCATCACCTTAAGCCCCATATAGAAAAGGCTCTCGAGTGTGCGGACGCTGGTAGTACCCACAGCGATGGCACAGGCATCATGACGGATGAGCTTCTGAATGGTATCACGACGAACGGAGATATACTCGGTATGCATTTCGTGACCCTCGATCTCTTCGCTCTTAACGGGTTTAAAGGTTCCAGCTCCCACATGCAGCGTGAGTTCCTCGCGCTCAATGCCGTGGGCATCGATATCGGCGAGCACCTCGGGGGTAAAATGGAGTCCGGCCGTAGGCGCAGCTACCGAACCTTTAATCTTAGAGTAAACGGTCTGATATGTGGTTTTATCGCTCTCCTGAGTCTCGCGATTCAAGTACGGCGGAATGGGGAGTTCGCCCATGGCGTCGATGAGCTCAGCAAAGCTGAGCTTTGAGTTGACAGTTGACAGTTGACAGTTTGTTATTTCCCAACTAAAGTCGATGCGGTGGGAGGTTCCATGGATGGGGCCACGGGTTGCGGAAACCACAACCTTCTGCCCATTAATCTCAATCTCGCGTGTGAGCGTTCCCTCCTTCCACTTCTTCAGATTGCCCACAAGACAATACCAGGCGCAATGGCCTGTGGTCTGGAACATCAGTTCATAGTCGGAAGGCTCGGCAGGCTCCAGCAGGAACACCTCGATCAGCGCTCCTGTATCCTTGCGAAAATGCATACGGGCCTGAATAACCTTCGTATTGTTGAACACCATCAACGCACCCATCGGCAGATAGTCGGGCAGATGATAGAACACATCCTGACTAACCACACCTTTATTATATATAAGGAGTTTGGAGTGATCGCGCTGGGCGATGGGGAATTTGGCGATACGCTCATCGGGGAGCGGATAATTATAGTCGCTAATGCGAATATGACGTGGATCAGAAATCATATGAAACAAGCTAAAATAAGGGCAAAGAGCAAAGTAAATACAAACACCTCTACAGGAAGGTCGCAATCACTACGCATATAGCCCGTCACGGTATATTTAGATGAAACAAGTCGCTTGGCGGGATTAGACTTCCGTGTTAAGCGATGATAAAAATAATAGACAAGACTAGCAACAGTACCACCCCAGATAAGACCGGCCAGGATGTCGCCCGGGAAATGGAGTCCGAGATACATACGAGTCCAACAGTTAAGAAACGACCAGAAGATCAGGGTGACTGAGAGCAGCCGGCTGCGCACCAGCCAATAAAAGAGGATGGCCACGCTAAAGGTATTGGCAGCGTGGGCAGAGAAGAAGCCGTACTTATAACTACGATAACCGTCGACAATATCGACCTTCATCCCGATTTCGGGATCGTGAGACGGGCGCCAGCGGGCCACAAGATCTTTTACAATAGCATCGTCGAGACCTCCAGCCAGCAGATAAATAATGCCTACCGTAACCAACACGTTAAGCACCTTGCGCACAATGGGGTTGTTATTGAGAACGAGATAGAAAAGACTCAGATAGAGCGGTATCCAAGTAGCACCATGCGTAAGAATAAGCACCAAGCGGTCGAGATAAAGCGAATCGCTACCGTTAACCGCCAGCAGTAACTGCTTGTCGGCAGACTCTAACGTCTGCAAGAACCCATCAGCTACAAGGAGAATATCTGCCCACATCATCATTAAATCGTTTCAATTTTGTTACTTTCTATCCAACCTTCCTTTCCGTCGGCCAGACGAATCTCCTTCCAACCCTTCATCGAGCCGTCGGTAATATTGACTTTTGTACCTTCGTGGAGGATAAAGAGGTCGGTACCATTCTTGGCGGGTGTACTCTTAACCGTTACCGAAGGAGCCACGACGATGGCACCCTTGCGGAAAAGCAGATTCTGCTTCTGCTGCCAGGCGAAGATATTACTCAGCACAAAGAGCAGCAGCAAAACGAAGCCTCCGAAGAAACCAATCTTACGCAACCAGATACGTTCGGAGAAGAGATACAGCAACGAAAGAATAATCACCAGTGCCAACGAGATGATAGCCGTGCGAGCCCATCCGTCGACACTCATCAGATTGACGAGCGAGTGATACCAAGTGATGAAGAACATCTCCGACTCGGGCACAATCTTGTCGATCGTCTTGCTCTGGGCTAACTGCAGGTTGAAGCGGATATCGCGATCGCCTGGCGAGAGCAGCAGCGCACGCTCGTAGTTGAGTACGGCGCGAGTGATGTTCTCTGTGCGATAGTAGGCGTTACCGAGATTATAATACAAATCGGCCGAGGCGCCATTCTTCAGCAGTGCTTCATAGTCGCTGATGGCTTGCTGGTACTGGCCACGAGCGTAAGCACTATCGGCCTCCACTTTCGTTACGGCCTTAGTGGTGAGTGGTGAGAAGCTAGAAGCTAGAGAAATGACCATCAGCAGCAGAAGTCGGGCACTGCCACTCACCTCTCTCCTCTCACTTCTCTTCTTCTTCATCGTTTCTTCAATCTTTTCGATAGCCGTCATAGCTTTATCGTATACTTTATTCATATTACCCTTAGGATCGCCCGGAGCATAGCGTTCGAACTCGCACTCATCGAGCGCACCGATAAACTGACTGATGGTTTCCTCATCGACGTTACGCTCAGATAGACGCTGGCTGATATTATCGTGCGAGAGTTGCTCAACAGGCATATTCAGCTTGTCGCCCACATAACCCCAGAGCGCACGCAGCACTTCGTCGTAGAACTCGCCGGGCTTATTGTCGGTCATCAAGCGAGCAGCTTTCTTCAGGCGTTTCGTAGCCACCTTGTTGGCCTTCTTGCCACGCATCTTCGTTACATTAGCATGATCGATGGCACGCTGACGGAACACCACGAAGAGTGTGATAAAGATAAGCGCCAGCACAGCCAACGTAATCCAATAGGCCACAGAACCGAAGAAGAATCGGTCGATACCCTGCTGACTAGCCTCACCGGTCTTGATATATCGGATGTCCTTATTCAGTTCCCTCAGATCCTCCTGACCCGAGAAGTCGCTTACCGTTCCTGCACCAGAGCCCTTCGCCACATCGAGCGTAAAGCCCTCGCTCTTAATAGTCTGATAGCTATTCTTGGCAATATCAAAATAGGTAAACTCCACAGGCGGAATCTCGAACTTACCCTGATGGCGAGGCACAATCAGAATGTCGTAAATCTTAGAGCCTTCCAGACCGTTCGTGGTCAGTTTGGTCTTATCGGTAATCTTAGCATCGTACTTATCGAAATCTTTGGGGATATTGACCATTGGCTCTTTGATGAGTTTCAGGTTACCCGTTCCGCTTACGATGATGCGCAGGGAAACGGGATCGTTGGCCTTCGTTTCAGTCTTATTCAACTGAGCAGAGATGTTGAACTGCCCCACTCCACCCGAGAAGTTTGCTGGGCGTGTAGGCAGCGGATCAACCTGAATCTCGATACCCGGAGCAACAATCTTCTTCTTCACTTCCACATAGCCGGAGCCACCATTGAAGAAAGCCTCGAAGGGATCGACATTACGATTCTGCTGCACCACGATTCCCTCGAAGGTGATACTCGGAATCTGCAGTTTGCCCGTCATCTGCGGGAACATCACATACTGGCTCCAAGTACAAGTGCGATAAGGGCGACCGTTCACATGTTCTATAGCGAAACTTTTCTGCTGAGGCAGATCGACCTCCTGTGTATAGAAACTCTTCAGATCGGGCATATCGCCACGCAACTGGGTAAGCGATACGAGCGTATATACCTTATAAGTAAGCAGAATGGGCTCCTGTTCGTGAACTCGCTTCTTGTTGGCACTGACCTTAATAAAGAGGTCGGAACCCGAAATCTGACTTCCGGCATCGCGCATCTCTCCCCCATCGTCGTCATTATGACGCTGACGGGCTGAGCCACTATTGCTCTGTGCTGTACCCGACACCTGAATCTTGATGGCGTTCGAAGCGATGGTCTTACCACCCACCACCACATGTGCAGGAGGAATGGTGAAGGTGCCGTTCTTCGTGGCTGCTACGATATAGGTGTAGGTAATCGATGAGGTCGAACTGGTGTGGCCGTTAATCATCTGGTAACTCGACTGCATAGAGCGATTAGGGCCTATGAGCACCTCGAGTTCATCAGGAATGGCGCCAGCTCGGAAATCGCTTACATCCTGGGTATTCACAGTATAGGAAAGTCGGAACTGCTCTCCTACTGCCACATGCGAAGGAGCAGAACCGGTCAACGTCTGAGCGATGGCTGCTACTGCAGCCATCATCACACATACTATCGTTACTATTCGCTTCATTTCTACCAATTCTTTTGAACTGTACGGCGCTGGGGCTGTTGCTGCGCCTTCTTCATCTTATCCTGCGTCTGCTTCTCATTCTGGATAGCAGCATTCAACAGTTGCTCCGCATTATCCTTGCTCATCTGAGGCTTAGGCGGTTCCTGCTTCTGCTTGTCGTCCTGCTTATCCTTATTCTGATCCTGCTTCTGCTGGTCTTTCTTATCATCTTTCTTATCGTCCTTCTTCTGCTGCTGATCCTGATTCTGCTGGTTCTTATCCTGTTTCTGCTTCTGATGCTTGCAGAGCACAAGATTATAGCGTGTCTCGTCATCGTTCGGATTCAGTCGGAGCGCATTCTTGTAGGCTTCAATCGCCTCGCCATACTGCTTGTGAGTCTGGCAGATAACACCCATATTATGGAACGACTGCGCCTTACGCAGCGGATTTGACTCCAGATTGGCTGCATTCTGGAACTGCTCAATGGCAGCAGAGTCTTTCTTCTGCGCCATCAGGGCATTACCCAGGTTGAAGGCCGCCTGCGGATTCTTGGCATTCTTCTCTACAGCCTTACGATATGACACCTCGGCATTTGCATAATTACCTGCGTGGAACTGCTTGTTTCCCTCGCGGATATACTGACGATCGGAAGTCTGGGCGTAGACAGAAGCTAGTGGTGAGAAGCTAGAAGCTAGAGAAATGATAAAGAGCAGAAGGAGTCGCGCATGAGGTATTCTCTCACTACTCACCTCTCTCTTCTCACCTCTCTTGAACAACGATATGTTCTTCAGCAATGGGTTCTTGCGGTCGAGGATACAAATCTCGAGCACGAGGAGTAATAAAGCCAGCAAGCCGAAAGCCTGGAACTGTTCATCGAACTCACTATAAACCGTTGTCGATGTTTCCTTCTTCGCCAGTTTGTCGAGTTCGTTGTCGAGCTGTTCCTGAGCAGCACTGTTGTTCTCCACATGAATATAGGCGCCACCACCGGCCTGAGCCACTTGCTTACACATTTCCTCATTCAGGGCCGACATCACCGTATTGCCTGTGTTATCGGTCATAAAGTCATTGGTGCCAGGAATGGGGATAGGCGCGCCCTTCGTGGAGCCCACACCGAGCACGTATACACGCATATCGGCATCCTTAGCGGCTTCAGCAGCCTGAAGCGCACCACCCTCGTGGTCCTCACCATCGGTAATCACGATAATCGCCTTGCCGATACCCTCTTCCTGCGTAAAACTATGTGTGGCCATTTCTATCGCACGAGCGATATCGGTTCCCTGTGTCGCCATCATCGATGGATCGATGCTCGAGAGGAACATCTTAGCCGATACATAGTCGCTTGTGATAGGCAACTGCACGAAAGCATCACCAGCAAAGACGATCAGTCCGATCTTATCGTTCGAGAAGTGATCCACCAGGTTCTCCACCATCATCTTACTACGATCCAGACGACTCGGCACAATATCCTCTGCCATCATGGAGTTACTGATATCCATACAGATAATCGTCTCGATACCAACACGCTTCTCGTGATTAATCTTCGTACCCATCTGCGGACGGGCCAGCATCACAATCAACAACGCCAGCGCACCTTCCAGAATCCAGAACTTCACCGAAGGACGGAATCGCGACACATCGGGCATCAGCGACTTCAGCAGCGAGGGTTCGCCGAACTTACGGAGTCGTTTTTTCTGGTTCCTATAGGAGAAGAATCTGATGAGTGCCAATATGGGGATCAGCACCAGCAGATAGAGATATATGGGGTCTTCAAATCTGAACATCGTTACATTTTACAATTTAACTATTTTACTATTTGACCATTTATGGTATCCGACGGAAGATCGTGATACGCAGCAGGATTTCGAGCAAGAGCGCCAGAACAGCGATAATGGCAAAAGGCTGATAGGCCTCATATCGCTTGCTAAACTTCTTCACATTCAGTTTGCTCTTCTCCAACTTATCAATCTCGTTATAAATCTGACGCAGTTCCTTTGTGTTCGTAGCACGATAGAAGTCACCTTCGGTCACACTGGCTATCTCGCTCAGCGTCTTGGTGTCTATCTCCACCGGAATGTTCACATACTGCACGCCACCGGCTACAGGCATCGGGTAAGGAGCCACCTTATTCGTTCCCACACCGATGGTATACACGCGAATACCTAAGCTCTTCGCAATCTCGGCAGCAGTCATCGGCGAGATGTCACCTCGGTTGTTACTACCATCAGTCAGCAGAATCACAACCTTGCTCTTGGCCTTCGACTCCTTCAGTCGCGATACAGCATTCGCCAATCCCATACCGATAGCAGTTCCGTCTTCTATCAATCCGCGAGCAGCAATATCCGTACGCACATTCTGCAGCAGATTCAGCAGCGACGTATGGTCGGTAGTCATAGGGCACTGGGTAAACGATTCTCCAGCGAAGATGCACAGACCGATATTATCATTCGGACGTCCGATAATGAATTCTGCAGCCACTTGTTTGGCAGCTTCGATACGATTGGGGCGAAGATCCTCAGCCAACATACTCGTCGATACATCCATCGCCAGCATGATATCAATACCTTCTACCGTTTCGCTCTTCCATGAATTCTGTGTCTGCGGACGTGCCAGCACCAATACTATCATCACAAAGGCCAGGAGGCGCAACAGCAACGACAGCGGCATCAGCGTTATCTTCCAGCTCTTGGGGGCATAACGGAAGGCGAACGTATCGCTCATCCGCATGGTGGGCTCCGTCTTCTTCCTGTACATCACATACCATATTATATAAGGTATGAGCAGCAGGAGCAGCAACAGATATTCTTTATTGGCAAATTCCATTTTTACCTATTCTCTTTTTTACCTTTTTACTATTTTACCCTTTTACCATTAATATAGCAACTGATAAAGCGTGAAAACCACGTAGCCGAACAAAGCCAGACACACTACCGAAATCGCTATGATAATCGTCTTCAGCAGTCTGCGTGCCTTCTGGCTGCGCTGATCCTCTTCCGATAGTTGTGGCTTCACTGTCTCCTCCACAGGCTCATTCTCCAGTTTCGTCTGGTTAATGAAGTCTATGGCGTTCACCAGATTCATATCGTTCTCATTGATGAGCGTAGAATACTTGGCAAACTTCACGAGATCGGCCGTCAGGAACAGATGGCGCAGTTCACTCAGTGCCCCTTCATCCTGTGTTTCCATCAGCTTCGCAATAATCTCGCTACTCGTCATCTCCATGGCCGAGAATCCATAACGCTCTTCGATATACTTACGGATGGTATCCGTCAGTCGGGTATAATACTCTTTCGAATCCTCCGCTGTCACCATCTTCTCTGCCTTAATCTGCTCAATCTGCTGCATAGCCTTCTGGTGGGGCAACAATTTCTTCACAATACGTATATGCGTGATAATCGGTTTGTTATCCCTCATACGGAGATACAAATAATAGCAGATGGCCAACAGCACGAGCATCAGCACACTCAACCAGAACGTCAGGCTCCAATCGCTCCATTGGAAGGGATTATCTTGTACATCCTTCGGACCGAAGAACTGATCCACGTTCGTAGTATCTACATCAATCGTCAGCACCTTCAGGGCCAGACTCTTGCTCTTATAGGGTTTGCCGTCTATCTTCACCGTCATTGGTGGCAGATAGTACAGCGTATCGTCGAACGATGTCAGCGTATAAACGGTTGCTCTCGTCACGAATCCGTTATCCTCCTGCTGCGATTCCAACTCCTGAGAGCCCAAAACCTCCACACCCGGAGTAATCATCTGCGTGGGCTTAAACTGCGGAAATTCCACTTTCGAATTCTCCTTAGCCACAGCCGTCAGAGTGATATGCGCCTGCTGGCCTACGAGTATCTGGATAGAGTCAATCATAGCCTCTACCGATACTTGCGCATGCAGGCCTAACACACTCGTTACCAATATGATAAGAAACAATATTCTCTTCATCAACTTCTTTGTTTAAACAACAGCATCAACGCCTTCACGAAGTCCTCGTTGGTGGCAATGCTCACATTGTCTACTTGGCTCTTATTGAATGTTTCCAGCAACTGCGACTGGCGATTTACCCAATACTTATGATAAGCCTCGCGTAGTCTTTTTGAACTGGTATCCACATACTGTTCATAGCCCGTTTCAGCATCCACCACCTTCATCAGTCCCACATCGGGCAACTCCTTCGCTCTCTGGTCATATACTTGTATAGCCACCACATCATGTTTCCTACTGGCTATCTGTAATGACTGTTGGAAATCGTTGCGTACAAAGAAATCACTCAGGATAAAGGCGGTAGTACGACGTTTCTGAACACTCGACAGGAACTCAACAGCCTGCTTCACATCCGTCCGCTTCGATTCCGGCTCAAAGTCCAGCATCTCGCGAATGATATAAAGAATGTGTTTACGTCCCTTCTTGGGCGGAATATACTTCTCAATCTTATCCGAGAAGAACACCACACCAATCTTATCGTTGTTCTGAATGGCGCTGAAGGCGATGGTGGCAGCTATCTCCGTCACCATATCGCGCTTCATCTGCTTCTGCGTTCCGAAGTCGAGCGATCCACTGACATCAATCAGCAGCATCACTGTCAACTCGCGCTCTTCCTCAAACACCTTCACATAAGGGCGATGGAAACGTGCAGTCACATTCCAGTCGATGTCGCGAACGTCATCACCAAACTGATATTCACGCACCTCGCTAAAGGCCATTCCCCTACCCTTAAAAGCAGAATGATACTGACCTGCAAAGATGTTCGAGCTCAAGCCACGAGTCTTGATCTCAATCTTTCTTACTTTCTTGATGATCTCAGAAGTCTCCATCTTCAATCTTCAATTTTCAATCTTCAATCAAGGAACTTCTACCTTATTAATAATCTTCGAAACAATCTCCTCGCTGGTGATATTGCTGGCCTCGGCCTCATAGGTGAGTCCGATACGATGACGCAGCACATCATGAGCCACAGCACGTACATCCTCAGGCACCACATAACCACGACGCTTGATGAAGGCATAAGCACGGGCTGCCTTAGCCAGGTTGATACTTGCACGCGGACTACCACCAAATGATATCATATCCTTCATGTCCTTCAAGCCATAGCGATCAGGATAACGGGTGGCAAACACGATGTCGGCAATATACTGCTCAATCTTCTCGTCGATATAAACCTCGCGAACCACGCTGCGAGCCTTCAGAATCTCTTCGGCTGATACTACAGAGGGCACCTCATGTGTCTCGCCACCGATATTCTCACGGATAATCTGCTTCTCTTCCTCCAGCGAAGGATAGTCGATCACCACCTTCAGCATGAAACGGTCCACCTGAGCCTCAGGCAGCGGATAGGTTCCCTCCTGCTCGATGGGGTTCTGAGTAGCCATCACGAGGAAAGGATTCGGCAACTGGAATGTCTGGCTGCCGATGGTTACCTGCTTCTCCTGCATGGCTTCGAGCAAGGCGCTCTGCACCTTAGCCGGAGCACGGTTAATTTCATCAGCCAGTACGAAGTTGGCGAATACGGGACCCTTCTTCACCTGGAACTTCTCGTCCTTCTGCGAATAAATCATCGTACCAATCACGTCGGCAGGAAGAAGATCGGGTGTAAACTGAATACGACTATAATCGGAATCAATCAACTGCGAAAGTGTCTTGATAGCCAATGTCTTAGCCAATCCAGGCACACCTTCCAACAGAATATGTCCGTCACTCAAAAGACCTATCAGGAGCGAGTCGATCAAATGCTTCTGACCCACAATCACCTGATTCATTCCATTTACAAGATTAGCAACAAATGCGCTTTGTTGTTCTATCCGGATATTCAATTCACGGATGTCAATAGCTTCTGCCATAATATACTTCTATTTTATAGTTTTCTTATTTTGCCTTTTTATTTTTCAACTTCGGAATCTTAATCTCCTGTCCAACCTTCAAGGGCGAACTGGCTGTGAGGTTGTTATATACCTCCACATAACATTCCATATCCGGTCCCAGATAACGGCGAGAGATCTGGGCTAGCGTCTCACCCTCTTTCACCTTCACAGTCTGGGCTGTTCCTATAATGCGCCATGCACCAGTACGAACTCTTACGTCCTTCTGCTGATACTTGTCGAGGGCAGCAGGTTTCTCCTCAGCTTTAGCTGTAGGCTTTTCTTCAGCCTTAGGAGCTGCCGGCTTAGGCTGCTCTACCTTGGGAGCAGGCTTCTCTTCTGCTTTGGGAGCTGCTGGTTTTGCTGCTTCCTCCTTCTTGGGCTCTTCTGCCTTTACCTCTTCGGCTTCGGGCTTCTCAGTCTCCTCCACCACAGTGGCAACGGAGTCAATCTGGCTTACATCTTCGAGTGTATCAATTGGAGCAATCACAGGCTCTTCCGGCTTTACCACCTCCTGCTGAGCAGGTATCAGGTTCGACAGCGGGTAATAACTACCCAGAATATAACCACCTCCGAGTCCTAACAGTAAGGCCAGTAATGCCCACAGCCACTTCTTTCCGTTAGAAGATTCCTCTTCCTCATACTCATACTCAGGCTCCGATTCTTCCTCATCAGCCTCAGGCTCGGGTTCCGGCATAGGCTCGGGCTCAACCACTGGTTCTGGCTCGGGCTCCGGCTCGGGCTCTACCACAGGCTCTGGCTCTGGAGCAGGCTCTTGTTCCGGCTTCGTGGGAGGAACTATCGGCTCAATCACCCATTCCGGAATATCCTCATCATCAAATTCTTCCTCCTTTTTCTCTGGCTCCAACTCAACCACAGGCTCGGGTTCCTCTACAGCCTCTTCCTGCTCACCGAAATCCACCAAAGGAATGACTTCTGGTTCCACTTCCTCGGGCTCGGGTTCTGGCTCGGGTTCCGGCTCAGGCACAATCTCAATCAGGGGTGCTGCAGCAGCCTCCAGTTCAGCCTCAGTCTCTTGCGCTAATGCCTCGCTGGCTGCAGGATCATCGAAATCCACACCCTCATTCAGCACCACCGTCTCAAACTGAGAGAATGGTTTGTTCACCAGTTCCTTCATCAGCGGATCAGGCGCAAAGGTTATCTTGTTGTGTCCTTCTATCAGCACGCGCTCACCCGTATTCACATTCACGCTCTCACGGGCATCCACATCTATGATCTTAAACGTGCCAAGACCCTTGATCTTCACCACCTTATCCTCCTCCAGCGATTGCTGGATGATGTCGAACATCTTACTGACGAATTCTGTAGCTTCTTTCTTATTCAGCCCATACTTCTTTGAAAGTACGCCGGCCAACTCTAACAATGAAATTTTACCCATTACTCCTCTCCTCCATTCTTTACACGTTCTTTCCAACTTACATTCGGCTTAAAATTCAGCACGAGTTTCGGCGGAACAAGCATTCGCTGTCCCGTTGATGGATTCACCATCACACGCTCCAGTTTCTTCTTTACTTCGAAAGTTCCGAACGTGGGAATAACCACATTGTCGTTCTCCTGGAAATGATCGCCCATAGCTTCGACAATGCTGTTCACAAACCTTTGGGTGTCCTCTACTGAGTAGCCCGTTTGTTGTGCCAATTCTGCGATAAAGTCTTTATTGTTCATATTTTGTTGATTGAGTTGTTCCATATAAGTCAAATTCTTCCGAATCCGTAATGAGTACGTCGTAGAATTCACCGAGAGTCAGTTTGCGCTCCTTGGCAGGAATCAGCACCTCAGGATCCACCTCTGGCGAACAGAATTCCGTACGTCCTATGTAATAGTCACCTTCCTTTCGGTCGATGATCACCTTCAGCGTCTTTCCCACCTTCTCAGCTTCTATCTCCGAGCTGATGTTCTGCTGAATACGCATAATCTTATCCAGTCTTTGCTGCTTCACGTCCTCAGGCACATCGTCCTCGTAATGCTGCTCCGAGTAGGTTCCCTCTTCCTCAGAATAGGCAAAGGCGCCCATACGCTCGAATCGGGCCCATTTCACGAAAGCCTTCAGTTCCTCAAAGTCCTCATCCGTCTCACCGGGGAAACCCACCATCAGCGTCGTACGGATATGAATACCAGGCACTTCCCTTCTCATGCGCTCTATCAGCTCATAGGTCTCCTGCTTCGATACATGACGCTGCATACGCTGCAACATATTGTCCGATACATGCTGCAAGGCGATATCCAGATACTTACATACGTTCTGCTTCTCGCGCATCACCCTTAGCAGATCCCAAGGGAAATGAGCAGGATAGGCATAGTGGAGTCTGATCCACTCCACGCCTGGTATGTCGGCCATCTGCTCTATCAGCTCTGCTATATGCTGTTTACCATCTATATCTACGCCATAATACGTCAGTTCCTGAGCTATCACCTGGAATTCCTTCGTTCCTTCGGTCACCAGATGGCGCACCTCATCCAGAATCTCCTGCATCGGCCTACTCTGATGGCGGCCTGTTATCAGCGGAATAGCGCAATAGGCACAATTCCTATCGCACCCCTCCGAAATCTTCAGATAAGCATAATGCCGGGGTGTTGTGATGTGCCTTTGGTAATCTCTCACCTCTGGCTTCTCACCTCTCACCTCTAGATCTTCTATCAACTGCCTATAATTAAACTTCCCGTACCAGCCATCCACCTCTGGAATCTCTGCTTCCAAGTCAGCCAGATAACGCTCTGACAGACAACCCATTACGAACAGCTTTCCGATGCGGCCTTCCTTCTTGGCTTCACCAAGTTCCAGTATCATGTTGATACTTTCCTCCTTCGCATCATTGATAAACCCGCAGGTATTCACCACCACAATGTCACCCTGAGGATCGTCGCTATCGTGCGTACACGTATAGCCGTTAGCCTCAAAGAGTCCCATCAGGTTTTCCGAATCCACCAGATTCTTCGAACACCCCATCGTAATGATATCAACCGTCTTCTTACTCATTGAACAGCGAATCTACGAATTGTCGTTTGTTGAAGAGCTGCAGGTCCTCCATGCCTTCACCCAGTCCGATATACTTCACGGGCACCTTCAGCTGATCCGAGATGCCGATCACTACTCCACCCTTGGCCGTACCATCCAGTTTGGTAATAGCCAGCGATGTAATCTGAGTTACAGCAGCGAACTGCTTGGCCTGCTCAAAAGCATTCTGACCAGTCGAGCCATCAAGCACCAGCATCACCTCATCGGGAGCCTCGGGCAATACCTTCTTCATCACGTCCTTGATCTTCTTCAGCTCGTTCATCAGTCCTACCTTATTGTGCAGACGTCCGGCTGTATCAATCAGCACCACGTCGGCACCATTAGCCTTTGCACTCGAGAGTGTATCGAACGCCACAGAGGCAGGATCACTGCCCATCTGCTGCTTCACCACGGGCACACCTACGCGCTCGCCCCAGATGCACAACTGCTCCACAGCTGCTGCACGGAACGTATCGGCTGCGCCCAGATACACCTTCTTACCGGCCTGCTTAAACTGCCAGGCCAACTTGCCGATGGTGGTGGTCTTACCCACACCGTTCACACCCACTACCAGAATCACGTAGGGCTTATGATCGCTGGGCAAGTCCCAGTTATCGTTGTCTTCCGAATTGTTTTCAGCCAACAGATTGGCGATTTCATCGCGAAGGATAGCATTCAGCTCCGACGTGCTTACATATTTGTCTCTGGCTACGCGCTCCTCGATTCTTTCGATGATTTTCAGCGTGGTGTCCACACCTACGTCACTCGTAATCAGCACCTCTTCCAGGTTGTCGAGCACATCGTCGTCCACCTTTGTTTTTCCGGCTACGGCACGCGCCAGTTTGTCAAACACGCTGGTCTTGGTCTTTTCCAGGCCCTTGTCGAGCGTCTCCTTCTTATCCTTGTTGAAAAATCCAAAAATTCCCATACTTTCTTCAATTTTGGGGACTAAGGTCCCATTTCATGGGACAAAGGTACAAAAATTCGATGAAATCGCAAAAAAAAGAGGTTGCAATTTAACTTGCAACCTCTCTTTTTATGTAAAATTAAAATTAATTCTTGAAGAAGTCCTTAACGGCCTCGTTAGGAACCATCTGCTCGTCGAAGATGTAAGCACCAGTCTTGGGGCTCTTAACCATCTTGATTACCTTAGTGTAAGCGCGACCATCCTTCGAACCTTCGTGGAGGGTAGCAACGGTTTTCTTTGCCATACTTCAGTCGTTATTATTTAATTTCCTTGTGAAGAGTCATCTTCTTCAGGATGGGGTTATACTTCATCAGTTCCATACGCTCGGGCGTATTCTTACGGTTCTTTGTGGTAACGTAACGGCTTGTGCCGGGCATACCACTGTTCTTGTGCTCGGTGCACTCCAGGATTACCTGAACGCGATTACCCTTTGCTTTCTTGCTTGCCATCTCTTAATCTCCTATCACTTTAATGTCCTTCCAGTCTACATATCCCTTGGCAACAGCCTGCTTCAATGCAGCGTCCAGACCTACTTTGTTAATCATACGAAGGCCAGCAGCGCTGATCTTCAACTGAATCCAGCAACCCTCCTCTACATAGTAGAACTTCTTGCTGAAGAGGTTAACATCAAAGCTTCTCTTTGTATGGTGCTTTGAGTGAGACACATTGCAACCTATCTGTGCCTTCTTTCCTGTAATTTGACAAATCTTAGACATTTCTATCTACTTTTTACTTGTGATTTACACTTACTTATTCCAAACAGGGTGCAAAGGTACACATTTTAATTGAGAATCAAATGATTGCACCACCCGAAAACCAAAGAATTAATGTTTTTTAACCTTCGTACACGGGTCTGGGGTCATTTTCCTCCTTCAAGTAGTTCAAAAACAGCTCCATAGCCTTGTTGGTAGCGATGGCCAGATTGATGTCTCTACCATGGTCTTCTTCCACCTTCAAAGTCACCACTCTTTCGTCGTTTCCGCATGCCAGCCAGATGGTACCCACGGGTATATCCTTCGTACCACCTGTAGGACCGGCAAAGCCTGTGGCAGCAATGGCGTAATTAGTGTTCAGAGCCTTGCAGGCGCCTTTCACCATGGCGATTGCAACTTCCTCACACACAGCGGTTTTCTCTTCCAGCACCTGAGGATCCACACCCAGCAGACTCTCCTTGATTTCGTTCACATATGAGATGATACCACCCTTGAAATACTTCGAGGCGCCAGGCACGGCGATAATAGCCTCGGCTATACGTCCACCTGTGCAGCTCTCAGCCGTTCCAACAGTCTTCTCCGTCTCCCAGAGAATCTCACTAATCTCCCTACTTGTTATCTTACTCTCAAAATCCATATCTAGTTATTTAAATGTTACTTTTGAAAAGGCGGGGGCGTCAATGGCGCAGAATTCATTGTCCAGATACTTATAATGCCCCACGATACCTATCATCGCAGCATTATCCGTGGTATAGCTGAACTTCGGAATGTAGATCGTCCAACCATAACGCTTCTCCGCATCGTAGAACGCATTGCGCAGTCCGTTGTTGGCACTCACACCACCAGCCACAGCCACATGCTTAATACCCGTCTGCTTCACAGCCTTCTTCAGTTTCTTCATCAGAATGTCCACGATGGTCCACTCCAGCGAGGCAGCAATATCCTCCTTGTGATGCTCTATGAAGTCAGGATCCTCCTTCACCCACTTCTGCATCGAGTAGAGGAACGATGTCTTCAGTCCCGAGAAACTATAGTCCAGATCGGGAATATTAGGCTCAGCAAACTTAAAGGCCTTCGGATTACCCTGACGGGCCAGTCGGTCAATGATCGGACCACCAGGATAGCCCAGTCCCATCACCTTCGAGCACTTATCGATGGCCTCGCCGGCAGCATCGTCGATGGTCTGTCCCAGCACCTCCATATCGTTATAGGCATTCACCTTCACAATCTGCGAGTTACCACCGCTCACCAGCAGACACAGGAACGGCAGAGGTGGCTGATGCTGATCGTCCTCGCTCTCCTTGATGAAGTGCGCCATCACATGTCCCTGCAAGTGGTTCACATCTATCAGGGGAATACCCAGCGAACGGGCAAAACCCTTGGCAAAGCTCGCGCCCACCAATAGCGACCCCATCAGTCCCGGACCACGCGTAAAGGCGATGGCCGTCAGATCCTCCTTCGTGATACCAGCCTTCTTGATGGCCTGATCCACCACCGGCACCACATTCTGCTGATGAGCCCTCGAGGCCAGTTCAGGCACCACGCCCCCATAAGCCTCGTGTACAGCCTGCGATGCTGTTACATTCGAGAGCAGCACCCCATTCTTCAGCACAGCCGCCGACGTATCGTCGCAACTCGACTCTATACCTAATATATATATATCGCTCATGTTCAATGTTCAATAAGTCAACACTTCCACACCATGTTCCGTCATTACCAGCGTATGCTCCCACTGAGCACTCGGCTGCTCGTCCTCAGTTATCACCTCCCATCCGTATGGATCGTCGGCATCTATAAACACCTTCCATGTGCCCATGTTGATCATCGGCTCGATGGTGAACACCATACCAGGCACCAGCAACATGCCCGTACCACGATGGCCGTAGTGGTTCACGTCGGGCTCCTCGTGGAACTTCAGCCCCACCCCATGACCAGCCAGGTCGCGCACAATGCCATAACCATACTTCTTACAGTGCTTCTCGATGGCATGACCGATATCGCCCACAAACCCATAAGGCTTGGCGGCCTCCATACCAATCTCCAGACACTCCTTGGCCACACGCACCAGCTGTTCCTTCTCGGGCGACGTCTTGCCGATGATAAACATACGGCTTGCGTCGGCATAATAGCCATCCAGGATCGTCGTAAAGTCCACGTTGATGATATCGCCTTCTTCCAGCACATCCTCCTCCTTCGGAATACCATGACATACCACCTCGTTGATACTCGTGCATACGCTCATTGGGAAACCCTCGTAGTTCAGACACGCAGGAATCGCGCCGTGTTCTTCGCAGTATGTTCTACAAATCTGGTCAATCTCAAGTGTCGACATACCGGCATGTATCTGCTTGGCCACCTCGTCGAGCACACCCGTGTTCACCACACCCGCCTTGCGGATGCCTTCTATCTGCTCGGGAGTCTTAATCAGGTCGCGTGTCGGCACCAGTTTACCTTTGTTTTCCCAATACATAATGGTCTTGTCCATCTCCGTAGGTTCTTGCCCCGACAGACAGTGCCATCTTCTCTTCTTATTAGCGTTCATTTACCTTATTATATATATACTAAAGCAGCGGATTTTTTGAAATCCGCTGCAAAGGTACGATTAAGTGAGCAAAATGCAAAATAAATCGGGATTTATTTTCATTTTCGAGCGCGAGTACCTTCGAGACGCAGTCTCAAAGTTACCTCCCTCTTAATAATTTGCCTCTAAATATCTCAAGGGATTATATTCACTGGCGATACCAAGATTTTCATCCTCTTTGATATCCGAGAAACTCTTATGTCCTAACAGTGCCAGGTTCTTTCCACCATCAAAATACGTCTTCACCTCCTGGCGCATTTCCGGAGTCACATTAATATTCTTAATGATGCTGTTATACACAAAGCAGAACATCTTCCAGGCCGTCTTCACCTCCTCGAGCGAGTAGTGAGGCTCGCCATTTCTCTCGCGCTCAAACATCTTACACTCCATGATGTAGGTGAAAACTCTGGCCTTGTCCTCGTCCGTATAGGCCACCGATGCCCAGTCGCCAAAGCCTGGGGTATCGAATGGTCTGTTGTTATAAACCATGTTGTAATGCCACCGTGATTCCTTCTCGTTGTATTCGAGAATCATATTTTTTCTTCCCATAAATTGATAAATTTAAAGTGTTGTTATCTTAAAAACGAGTGCGAAGTTACTACATTCTCCCGCCATCACCAAGGAAAAACCGAACTTTTTTCTAACTTTTTTGTTAACGCAGGTTAATGTCTTGGTTTTCGTCGATATTATTTGGCGAAACCTATTTTTTGCTCTATTTTTGCAACCGAGACAAAAAATGATGAATTGTTTATCCTAAACCAAACATTCTGGTTAACGTCATGTGATACAAATTGGGGCCCTCAGTGATGAGCGCCCCATTTTCATTTAAAAATATCGCCAGTTCGCTGAATAATTTTCGCCATAAGGCATTCTTGTTTTACTTTTGCAGCAGAAAAATGAATCATTTAATAAAAAACGATATGGAAGTAATAAGCAAGATCCTGATGGCGATATTCAATCTCGTAGTACAATTCATCGGCTTTATCGTACTCTTTTATATGCTCTGTTTCGCAGTCCTCTGCATCTTCACCCACAGCAACAAGAGCAATACAGCATACGCCACAGCTGCAACACTTTGATAAGATTTCCTTACAGAATGCACCCAATAAAAATATGTCTGCGCGGAGGGATTTAGGAAAGTCCGAGTTTGCTCGGAGGAAAGTGGAGGTTTGCTCGGAGGAAAGTCAGAGACTACAAAAAGAGCCTTAAAAAGGCAGTTTTAAGGCTACCTAAGATATTGGTAAATAATATTTACTTCTTTTGAAGAAGCTCCCGAGAGCGGAAATATTACAGGGGAATCCACATCCAGAAGGTGGAGCCGTGGCCTTGGCCTTCGGAAATGACACCGATTTCGCCGTGGACGGTGTCGGTGAAGGCCTTACAGATGGAGAGGCCGAGACCGGTGCCCTGCACGAAATCGTCGACCTTGTAGAAGCGGTCGAAGATCTTGGGCTGAGCCTCGGGCGCAATACCGGCTCCGGTATCCTCGCAATAGCCATACAGGCCCTCGCGATGCTGGCCGTTGACGGTACGGATCTCCTTGCGGTAGCCCAGCTTGATATGTCCCTGATGGGTGTATTTTACGGCATTGGTAACGAAATTGGTAAACACCTGCGACACGCGTTCCACGTCGACCTTGATGGGAAGACTGTCGTAAGGATTGTCGCTGATAAATTCCACACCGGGCTCTTGCACTCGGGGGCGCAACGACTCGAAGAGCTCATTAAACGCACGGGCGAAATCGACCTTAACGGGCTTGATGTCCATGTGGCCCGACTCGAGAGACGAGGCTGTGAGGATGTCGTTAATGAGGCGCAGCAGCATGTCGCAGTTGTTCTTAATGATCTGGATGATCTCTTTTTTCTCCTCCTCGGTAGTGAGAGACGAGAGCACTTCGGAGAAGCCCACAATGGCATTGATGGGAGTACGGATCTCGTGGGTCATATTGGCCAGGAAGAGCGACTTCATTTGTCCTGACTCACGGGCGCGCTTCTCCTCGCTGCGCAGCTGGTCCTGCTTGCGCATCAGATCGTTGATATTTCGCCATACGCCGAAGGCGCCCTGGAGCGTGCCATCGTCGGAGAACTCGGGGATACAGTTGATCTGCACCCACTGATTCTCTGTGCCCAATGTGACTACGGGATACATCTGACCGACATAGACCAGCGGTTTACTCAGGGCCTCTACAGGATTGGCAAGGGCCTTGACAAACTGATTCTCCTGATCGACAAAGATCTTCTGCAACTGCTCCAGGGGAACGGTACGCACTACGGTGTTCAGACCATCATAGAACTCTAAGGTTTCGCGCGCGAGGCTGATACGCCAGGTTTGCATCTTTGAGGCATCGAGCATATAGCGCAACTCGGTCTCGTAGTTCTTGATGGCTTCGTTCATCTGCTTCATGCGGGCATCGTTCTCCATCACGTTGAGATACATGTTGCGTTCCTCGGTCACATCGTTGGCCGTGACTGAGATATACATCAGTTTATCGTTCTTATCGTAGATGGGGTGGACGCTGATTTCGAGGAACACGCGCATCTCGCGCTCGGGAATGATACTCAGCGAGCAGGCCCAGTAGTCTTCAGGATGCACACGATCGAGCACCTCGTTGAAGGGCATCATATCGAAGAGATTCACCTTCGAGAAGAACTCGTCGCCCGTATCGCTGTCGAAATGACAGATCTGACGCATGATCCGGTTGGCATCGATGAGCCAGCCCTCGGGGCTATAGAACGACATACCAATGATGGAGTTCTCGAAGATGGAGCGATAGCGCTCGGACACTTGCTCCACCTCGCGTTCCTTCTGCTTTACCTCGGTCTCGTCGGTCAGCGTGGCGATGATGTTCACAGGGCGCCCGTCTTCGTATTCGGCCATAGCGCGACCATGCATATCGTGCCAGTCGGGTTCGCCTGTACCACTATAGTTGTAGTTCCAGCGATAATGGCACTCGGCTACCTTATCGGTGCCATCGCTCAGGCGACGGATGAAGGTGCGAAAACGCTCTTGGTCGTCGGGGTGGATATAGGTGTAACACACCTCGATACCCACATTATTGCCGAACATGGCCTTTCCGTGAAGGTCGTACACTCGGTTCTCGCGCAAGTCGAAACACATCACGTGGTTGCCACTGATGTCGAGCGCCATCATCATGGCCTGTTGCTCATCGAACATTATATTCATATTCAATCATCAATTATCCCTCTTTCGTTCAATCACTGAGGCTGTGCAGGGGATGGACACCCACACACTCACGCCCTTACCATAGTCGGACTGTACCTCGATGGTACCTCCCATCTGCTTGACCAGCAGCTGCACAATGGCCAGATCGAGACCCGAGCCAAGCAGTCCGCCATTCTCACGACGTGTGAAGTGGTCGAAGATATGGGGCAACACCTCGGCTTTGAATCCAGAGCCAGTATCATCGATGCGGATGGTGAGATCGCCACGATGATACTCGTAACTGGCGGTGATAGAGCCGTGCTGGGTCATCATGCAGGCCAGAGCGCACAGGCGCTCGAGGACCATCGACACATGATGGCTGTCGATATCCACCAGCAACTTGTTGAAAGGCTGCTGGATAATGGGCTGCACACCGGGATTGATATTCGACAATCCATTGCGGCAATATGCCTCGAAGGAAGAGGCGAAATCAACCATATCCTTTTTATATTCTTCCATATTGGCCTCAAGACGGGAGAGGTAAAGGATATCATTGACCACCAGCAGCAGCTCGTTGGTGCTACGCTTGATCTGATCGATGAAGACTGGCTCATCCTTCTGGTCGTGTTCGCCGGTAAAGAGTCCGGCATAGCCGATGATGTTATTCAGCGGGGTACGAATCTCATAACTCATATTGGTGAGGAAGGCCTGTTTCAGCAGCTCCGTCTCCTGGGCCTTCTTAGTCTCGACAGCCAGGCGCTGCTCGGTTTCCACCATATCGGTAATGTCGCGATAGGTGCCAAAGTAGCGCTCCACCTCGCCCTGCTCGTTCAGCATGGGCACCATATTGAAGAGCAGCCATATCTGGCGGCCTTTCTTATCGCGTATCTCGATTTCGATGGCCTGAATGATGCCTCGCTTCGTGAGGTGGTCCATCCTGTTGAGCGCACTGTTCACCGTTCGGCGGAAGCGTGGTGAAGCCAGTCGGATACAACGTAGTTGCGACATGCGCAGCTTCTGTCTCGTCTCACGGTTGATGAGCTCGAAGGTATAGGAATGAGGGTAATAATTCACCAGCTGCACACCACTCACACTGAGGGCGTAGTCGATGTTGGCGATATACTGGCGGATGTTGTCGTTAGCCTTCTGCAGTTGCCTGACGCTGTTCTGCTGGCGATGGTAGGAGTTCACCATCTCGGAGACATCATGGCCCGACATATAGACGCCCTCGAGCTCGCCCTGTTCGTTGCGGATGGGGTTGATAGTGGATTCGTAATACATCTTACCCTTCAGACCGAAATCATCCAATCGGTATTCAGGCAGATTGAAATCGCGAAAATCGATGATACTACCCGCCAGCGTATTGGTCATCTCACTGAGTGGTATCTGACTGAAGAAGGGGTTGTTCTTCAGGAGGAAACTGCCATCGAGCACCTGTTCGCGAGTCTTGACGCCAAAGGCAGCACAGGCTCGTTCGTTGATATCGGTGAGCACGCCGTTCTTATCGTAGTACAGCATATCGAGCAGCGAGGAATTGAAGATGGTGTGATAACGCATCAGCAACTGATTGATCTTCTGCTGGCGACGATACTCATCAGTGACATCGTGCTGAATAGCCATCAGCGAAGTGGGCAGGCCGTCGGCGCCTCGGCTCATCACCGAGAAGGTTATCTCATAATGTCGGCAGTCGGATTCGTTTTTCGCCCTACTACGTGCGTTCACCTTAGCCGTATCAATCTTACCTTCGCAGATGGCGAAGACCTCATAACTCATTTTATCCACGTCGTCGCGATGGAAAAACTTGGCGAAATCGGCAGGTATGTATTCACGCTCATATTCGCCTTCCTCGGACAGGTAGCAGAAATGACGTGTGGTAGGGTCGTAAAACCAAAGGCGCAGATTACTGGTCTTCATGATCAGCGCTAGGCGAGCCTTCTGTTTTTTTATGTCAATATCTTGATTCATACACAGGATAATAGTTGTTTTAGTCTTATTGACTTTAGTAGTGGCATACAAATACTGCGGCAAAGATAAGAAAATTGTTGCAAAACTGCAACAATTTACAAAAAAAAATGCTGCGTGGTGCAGCATTTTCTTTATTATTTGTCCGTGCGAACTACGCGACGAGGCTTTTCAATGGGCTTGGTGCTGTCGGCATCGGCGCCACGAGTGCGAGAATAATAGTAGTCGTAGCCCCAGCTGTCGTAACCCCAGCGATAGTTGTCGTAGTACGGACGGCTCACGTTGTAGAGTTCGAACTTTACATCATTGCCGTGATCGTTGATGTAACCCGTAAAGCGATCACGATTCAGGTGATAGTCGCGAATCTTCAGCGAGGTGCCCTCTTCGATGAAGCGAACATAGATAGTACCATAATCAACACTCCACTCGATGTGATTAGCTACATAGTCCCAGGGGGCGTTGCTGTAGTAATCAACCCAGTAACCTGAGCCGCTAGAATATCTGCTAGGATCCTTGAGGAATGTGATCTCAGTGCTGGTGGCATCGTAATAACGACCATCCCACTCAGAAGAGATATACATATTTCCTTTCCAGGTGCCCTCAAGGGTGCGTGCGATTTCCTCGTCCTCGCATGAGGTGAAAGATACTGCCATTACTGCCATCATGGCCATCATGAACATTGTGTACAGCTTCTTCATAATTTTACCCTTTCTTATCTTTAAATGAAACAATATTTTCTAATTCACACTGCAAAGGTAAGACGAAAAACCCGAACTGGCAAGTGAAAACCCCTAAAGGTATGGAGGGTTTTCCCTAAAGTTAGCGATTCTTGTGTTTGGCGAACCAATTATGCGTGTAATTATACATGATAAGAGCGGCTATGACTAAGCCCAGAGATACCCAAAGTGCACGATGAGAATGGTCGGAGAAGAAGGCAAGTCCGATGCCCAAGCCCCAGGCGATACCACTCTCCCACCCTAAAAGGAAGGTGCTCTGCGAAGTGCCACGCTGACAATGACGACTGAGCTTGATGAAGAACAGCAGGAAGCGCGAACCGATAAGCCCTAAGCCGAAGCCGATGAAAGCGGGAGCAGCGAAATGTACGATCTGCTGGGTACGCGTGAGCAGCATGAGCAAAGCGGCCTGAATAAGTATCAGGCCAGAGACTACCTCGCTCTTCACCTCAGCATCGCGAAACACGAAACACTGGGCCAACAGAGCCCCCAGGAATCCCACCATCATCATGGCATAAAACAACTCAGTGAGGGCTGTAGAGAAAAGGATGCCAACGGCCAGCATAATCAACTGGAGATTGACAAACAGGGGGAATCCGTGAGGCAGGAAGAAGCGATCGAGACTGACCACGGTGATATCATCCTCAGGAGCCCTGAAGGGGAAATGGACCATCATAATGAGCACCACAGCCACAGCGGCACAGCCGATGGCGGAGAGCAGCATGACATCGAAGCCCAACAGACGGACTAAAAGCAGGCCTGACATCGGACCTAGAGAGAGGGCGAAACGTGAAAACCACGAGGCGGAATGATTGGCCTCAGTGCGCTGGAACGACTCGCTGGTATCTATAATCAGTGTGCTGGTGAGCACCATCTGAGCCAGACCGAAAGCGGCTCCAAGGGCAAAACGCTGGATGATGACCAGGCCCAAGTCGCAGAACTGTGAGCGCTGGGCATCGAGATAATAGAGCAAAGCAATGAGCGCACCAACGCCTATGACGGCCCAGATACACACCACGTTACGACGATAATGCTGAACGAGGAACGACACAAAGACGCCTAAAGCAAAAAGGCCCACACCGAAGGCGCCCATGGCGATGCCTGACTCCAACGCAGAGAAATTCTGCGTGGACATGAGCCACTGGGGCATAGTGGGTATGAGCATATACACCGACATAGCCAACAGGAAATTGGCAATGGCCATGAGCCAGAAATCGCGATGCCAAAGGCGGATATGTACGGGGGTGTTTTGGGAGTTCATAATTTAGAGGTGAGAGGTGAGAGATTTGTCCTGCGGATCGCTTAGGGAGCGCAGAAGTGAGGCTGTGTCAACTTCTGTGTAATCGGCCATCTGGATGTCGGAATAGGGAGCGATGGACTCGGCAGAGTTGGTGGTAGCCAAGCCCACAACAGCCATACCTGCTGCACGACCTGACTTGAGGCCGTTGAAGCTATCCTCAAACACCACGCACTCATCGGACTCTGCACCCAGACGGGCTGCAGCCTTCAGGTAACAGTCGGGATCGGGTTTGCTGCGTGAAAAATCCTCGGACGTAAGTATCTCATCGAACAACTCACGGAAAGCGGGGCGCTGGCGATACACACTCTCCATCTTAGGAATATTGGAGCTGGTAACCACAGCCGTCTTCACACCATGACGACGTAAATCGGCAATCAATTCCTCGAAGCCAGCAATGAAATCATAATGCATCTGCTGCTCATAGGCATCGAGACGGGCTGTGACTGAGGCACGCTCCTTCTCCAGGGGTCCACTGAGCCAGCGATCGTATATTTGTGTCAGCGTAGAGCCTTTGATCTCGTGCTCCAATCCTGGATGCTCAGGATGGTACTGACGGCAGATCATACCCCAGAAGATAGTGTATTGAGGTTCGGTATCGAACACCACACCATCGAGGTCGAAGAGGGCTGCTTTGAATTGTCTTAACTGCATAAATTTCCGAATTTGGGTGCAAAATTACGCATTTTTTATGAAAAATTTGCTAATTTCGGGATTTTAGTGTAATTTTGCGGAAAAATCAGGTAGGTATATGAGGATAAACAGTTTAAAATTGCTATTTTTGATGGCTATCGTTGCGATAGCTGGAAGTTGTGGTAACACGGAAGAAAACACCGTGGAGTTTGAAACACTGACCCTCGACAAAGCTATCAACCTGACGAACGAAGAGTTGTCGCCTACCTGCACTGTGAGTCTGAAAATGGAGAATGCCATTGAGAAGAACGGTCATCGTGCCGAGGTGATCAACAACACCGTGATTGAGCGATTACTCAATATGCGCGATATGTCGATGAAGACGGCGATGGAGGAATTTACCGAAAACTATATCAAATCGTATAAGTCGACCATGGTGCCTCTCTATAATCAGGATCGTGCTGATACCACTAAGCGCGCATGGTACGAATTCCATTACATCATCTCGGCCGAAACCCAGCAAGGCAGCAAGAACACCATCGTATATCTGGCCACTGTGGATTACTACGAAGGGGGCGCCCACGGCACTCACCAACAGGTGGCCTTGAACTTCGAGGCGAAGACGGGACGACTGCTGACGCTGAGCGAGATTTTTGCCGAAGGCACCGAAAACCAGCTGAACAACATTCTGCTGAAAGCGCTGAAGGAGAAAACAGGACTGGGGACGATTGGTCAACTCAGAGAAAAAGACTATCTGAAGTCGGTAGACATCTATGCCCCTGAGAACTTCATCATCAACGACGAGACGATCACATTTATCTATAATCCATCGGAAATTGCTGCCTACAGCGTAGGATCGACTGAACTCATCATACCTTATTCTAGTATGGAGTCGATACTTAAGAACTCATTTATCTCATCACTACAATGACAGCCGACATCATACTGAAATATTTCCCCCAGCTGACGGAGGAACAACAACGACAATTTGATGCTCTTGATGCGCTCTATCGTGAGTGGAACGCTAAGATTAACGTTATATCGCGCAAGGACATCGACAATCTGTACGAGCACCATATTCTCCACTCGCTGGCCATCGCCAAGGTGATCAACTTCCGACCAGGCACTGAGATTCTGGACTTTGGCACTGGTGGCGGATTCCCTGGTATTCCGCTGGCCATCCTCTTCCCTGAATGCAAGTTCAAACTCATAGACGGCACAGGCAAGAAAATCCGTGTGGCTCAGGAGGTGGCGAAGGCCATCGGACTGAAAAACTGCCAGCCTGAGCATCTGCGTGGCGAGGACGAAAAGGGGAAATATGATTTCGTGGTAAGCAGGGCCGTGATGCCCCTACCCGACTTGGTGAAGATTGTGCGCAAGAACATCGCGAAGACGCAGCAGAATGCGCTGCCTAATGGTGTGATTTGCCTGAAGGGTGGCGATCTGCAGGCTGAGCTGCGCCCCTTCTACAAAATTGTAGAAACCACCGATATCAGTACGTTCTTCAAAGAGGAATGGTTTAAGGAGAAGCATGTTATTTACCTGCCACTCTAACCCCTAATCACTAACCCCTAACCACAAAAAACAATGTTTAAGGTTCAGACTTTTCAGGTGAATTTGCTGCAGGAGAATACCTATGTAGTGAGCGACGAGACGAAGGAGTGTGTTATCATCGACTGCGGTGCTTACTACGATGAGGAGCGCGAAGCTATCACCCACTACATCGACAGCGAGGGATTGAAGCCAATGCACCTGCTCTGCACCCACGGACACTTCGACCATAACTTTGGCATCGATACCATCTATCAGGCTTACGGACTGAAGGCTGAAGTAGCGAAGGAGGACGATGAACTGATTAGTCATCTACCAGAACAATTCAAGGCGATGATAGGTGTACCCCTGAGGAGGGAATATCCTGGGGTGGGCCGACATTTCGAACCCGACGAGATTGTGCGCTTTGGAAACCACGAGCTGAAAGTACTGAAGACACCTGGACACACCAAAGGCGGTGTGGTGTTCTACTGCGAAGAAGAGCATGTGGTGTTCTCTGGCGACACGCTGTTCCGCATGAGCGTAGGTCGCACTGATTTTGAGGGTGGCAGCTATCAGGAGCTGGACAGAAGTCTGAAAGAGGTTTTAGCAAAAATGCCCGCTGAGACAACTGTCTACAGCGGACATGGTCCTAAAACGACGATTGGCGATGAGATTCGCTACAATCCCTATTTACACTGATCGTACCATTGTTTGAGTACACCCTTGGGTGTACCCTTCTTCACCGTTTCGTCGAGCACGTCACGGGCGTCCTTTCTTTTGCCCTGTCGCAAGAGTACATCCACCTTCGACACGATGAACTCCGTACTGCCAGGACGCAGTCGGATGGCCTCATCCCAGTCGAAAACGGCTACATCATACTGCTTCAGTTCCGTCTCGTAAGCAGCACGTGCTGCATAGGCATCGGCACTATCAGGAAAGAGTTGAACAGTGCGATTCAACTCATCCAGCGTATCAGTCTTACGCCCTAATTTCTGCAGGGTATGCGCCAAACCTAAGTGGGCCTCCAGATGCTGGGGCTGAATGGCGAGAAACGACTCATAGTCGGCCTTGGCCATATCGTAATGACGCAACTGGGTATGACAGAAAGCACGGAAATAAAGGGCAGCAAGATTGCGATCGTCCTGTCGCAACACGTTGCCATATTCTTCAGTGGCATATTCCCATTGGCTCAGGTTGATATTGGCCTCGGCCTTACGCAATTTGAGGTCGATATCCTGAGGATTCTTCCTGATGGCTTCAATGAGCACCGATACGGAATCGCGCCACTGTTGTGATGTTGTTTGCGCGTTCGCGCAAACAGCTACCATCAACAAGCTTATAATAATATGTTTACGCATTCTTTATGAAGTTTACGATCCAGGCGCCTACTTCGCGAGTGCCGTAGTGGGCTCCACCTTCTACCTGGATTTCCGGAGTGCGAACATTGGCAGCCAAAGAAGCATCTACAGCCTCACGAATCAGGGCACCTTCCTTCTCGAGATCGAAGTGCTCGAGCAGCATGGCAGCAGAGAGAATCTGTGCCAAGGGATTAGCCAGGTTCTGACCAGCAGCCTGAGGCCAAGAGCCGTGAACGGGTTCGAAGAGTGGCGTATGCTCACCCAGCGAAGCTGAAGGCTGCAGACCCATAGAGCCTGTGATACAAGCCGTCTCGTCGGTGAGGATATCGCCAAAGGTATTCTCAGTTACGATGACGTCGAAGTATCGAGGTTCTGTTAATACGCGCATCGAGGCATTATCGATGAACATATAGTCGGTCTTTACCTCAGGATACTGGGGCTCAATCTCCTTGGCTATCTGGCGCCATAGACGTGAAGAAGCCAGAATATTGGCCTTATCCACCACTGTGAGATGCTTGTTGCGCTTCATGGCCATCTCGAAGCCGAGTTTCACGATGCGCTCAATCTCAGGACGGGTGTAGATATCAGTATCGTAGGCCATATCGTTGTCCTGATGGCGCTCGCCGAAGTACATACCACCCGTGAGTTCGCGCAGTACCACGAAGTCGGCACCACGAATGAGTTCATCCTTCAGGGGCGACTTATGCAGCAAGCAGTCGAACGTGGCCACAGGGCGCACGTTGGCAAAAAGGCCCAACTTCTTACGCATAGCCAGCAGACCTACCTCTGGACGGATCTTCGCTGTAGGATCGTGATCGTATTTCAGATCGCCCACAGCAGCGAAGAGTACGGCGTCGGCCTGCATACATACCTCGTGGGTGGCGTCAGGATAGGGATCGCCCACCTCGTCGATGGCGTGTGCACCACAAATAGCGGGGGTGTAAGTAAACTCGTGGCCAAACTTCTCGGCAATTGCATCGAGCACAGCCACACCTTGTTTCATAATCTCAGGACCAATTCCATCGCCCTCTAAAATCGCAATATTCAATTTCATATTTCTATTTATTTTTGGCTCGGATTACACGGCTCTCTTCGAGAGACACGGAAATAATCTGTGTTAGTCCGTGTAACCCGTGCCTAATTTAAAACTCATTATTTTGTTCGTTTTCAAAAATGTTAAGCATTTTGAAGGTAGCCTTGATGGCTGCTTCAGTCTGATCGGCATCCAATCCACGCGTACGTAGAATCTTTCCGTTATCGTTCCAGGTGATGACAGTTTGCACCAACGCATCCGTTCGTCCACCCGGCGGAATGGTAACAGCGTAGTTCTGCAGAATGGGGAACGTACGATCCAAATACTTCTTATAGATGTAGCGCAACGACTTCACAAATGCATCGTACTGACCATCGCCAGTGGCTGAAGCCTCGTACTCCTGACCATTAATTTCTACCTTAATGTTTGCACCAGGTTTTAGACCGTAAGCCGTTGAGACTACGTAACTTACCAGCTTCACTTTATCCTCAGGTGCATCGTGCTTCAGCACATCGGAAACGATGAAGGGCAAGTCCTCCTGCGTCACGATTTCCTTCTTATCGCCCAGTTCGGTGATACGCTGAGTCACACGACGTGTCTGCTCGGGTGTGAGTTCTAGTCCGAGTTCCTCGAGGTTCTTGGCGATGTTGGCCTTACCGCTGTTCTTACCCAAGGCATACTCACGACGACGTCCGAAACGCTCAGGCACCAACTCATTCTGATAAAGTCCGCTTTTTTTATCACCATCGGCATGCACACCAGCCACCTGAGTAAACACATTGTCGCCAATGATGGGCTGATTGGGGGCTACGGCGATACCACTATAACTTTCCACTAGGCGCGAGATATCGTTGAGCTTGTTCTCGTTGATATTCGTCTTGGCGTGGAACTGATCCTTCAGAATCACCTGCACACTCGAGAGAGGTGCATTACCACAACGCTCGCCCAGACCATTTACTGTAACGTGAATACCCTTCACGCCACTGAGTACGGCAGCCAACGAGTTCGACACAGCCAGATCATAATCGTTGTGAGCGTGGAAATCGAAGTGCGTATCAGGATAGCGCTTAATCATCTTGCGGAAGTACTCAATACACTGCAGGGGATTCATGATGCCAAGTGTATCGGGCAACATAAATCGACGAATACCGATATCGCAGAGCACATCCATCAGCTGATAGACATACTCCAGTGAATCCTTCATACCGTTGCTCCAGTCCTCGAGGTAAAGATTCACTGTAAGACCTTTGCTACGGGCATATTTCACCGTTTGACAGATGTCCTCGATATGCGCCTCAGGCGTTTTGCCGAGCTGCTCTTGGCAATGGCGCAACGAGCCCTTTGCTAGGAGGTTGATGGTCTTAGCGCCACACTCCACCACCCAGTCTACGCTCTTTCCACCATCGATGAATCCCAACACCTCAACACGCTCCAGTTTGTCGATCTTCTCGGCATAGCGGCATATCATGCTCACTGCCTCTTTCTCGCCTTCCGACACACGTGCCGATGCCACCTCGATGCGATCCACATTCAGATCGTTAAGCAGCATACGGGCAATGATGAGTTTCTCGTGGGGCAGGAAACTCACACCGTTGGTTTGCTCGCCATCGCGCAGGGTCGAGTCCATGATCTCGACGAAAGGCTGCAATCGCACTTTTGGCTTATCAAAATTATCTTCATTCATAATTATTCACTTGTTTCTTTGATGCTTCACATCAAATCTGTTCTCACTTAATTACGACTTTCAAATAACTCAGTTTTTTCTCTGTTCTGAACAAGGAAATCGATATCATCGAGCCCGTTCATCAGGCAATGCTTCTTATAGCCGTTAATGTCAAAGTGCTCGCTACGACCTGTTTTCTTGTTCGTAACTGTCTGATTCGGCAGATCCACCTCCACCTCCGTCTTCGCATCGGCCTTGATGCTAGCGAAGAGTTCTGCCAGAAAGTCCTCGCTCACCACCACAGGCAGCACGAAATTGTTGAGTTCGTTGTTCTTATGGATATCGGCGAAGAACGAGCTGATGACTACACGGAAGCCATAACCGGCGATAGCCCATGCGGCGTGCTCGCGACTGGAGCCTGAGCCGAAGTTCTTACCTGCCACAAGGATGCAGCCTGAGTACTGTGGATCGTTAAGCACGAAGTCCTTATTGGGTGTGCCATCAGCGTTGTAGCGCCAATCGCGAAACAGGTTGTCGCCAAAGAAACTTTCCTCTCTGGTGGTTGCCTTCAGGAATCGTGCAGGTATGATCTGGTCTGTGTCCACATTCTCCATCGGCAGCGGCACGCACGTACTTGTTATTATATTAAACTTTTGCTTCATATTTCTTTTTTCTTTATTGGGCACGGATTACACGGCTTTTTATAAAAACACGGCTGACTATGCGGAAGAAAGCAGCGTCTCTCTAAAAGAGAGCCGTGTTAATCCGTGCCTAAATTAATTCTCTTGGATCAGTGATGACGCCAGTTACGGCGGCTGCGGCGGCTGTGAGAGGCGATGCAAGAATCGTTCTGGCTCCGGGGCCTTGGCGACCTTCGAAATTGCGATTGGAAGTAGAGACGCTGAGTTTGCCGGCTGGCACTTTATCATCGTTCATCGCAAGACAGGCTGAGCAGCCTGGCTGACGAATCTCGAAGCCTGCAGCCTCTAGTACCTTGTCGAGTCCCTCTTCACGAATCTGCTTATCCACAGCCCATGAGCCAGGCACCAACCAAGCTACTACATCATCGGCCTTTCGCCTACCCTTTACTATCGAGGCAAAAGCACGAAAGTCCTCTATGCGACCATTGGTACAAGCCCCAAGGAACACATAATCCACCTTTGTGCCCAGCAGTTTCTGCCCAGGCTGGAACTTCATATAGTTCAAAGCCTTCAAGAAGCCCGCCAGCTGGTCCGTCGTTGGAATGCTTTCGGTAATCCCGATACCCATTCCCGGATTCGTGCCATACGTGATTCTTGGCTCGATATCGGCAGCATTGAAAGTGAGTTCCTTATCGAACACAGCATCAGAGCCACTCTTCAGTGTCTTCCAATAAGCCACAGCCTTGTCCCACGCCTCACCCTTCGGTGCAAACTCCCTACCTTTTATATAATTAAAGGTGGTATCATCAGGGGCAACGAATCCACCACGAGCACCCATCTCTATCGAGAGGTTACAGAGCGTCAGGCGACCCTCCATCGACATCGCTTCTACCGTTGAGCCAGCATACTCGATGAAGTAGCCCGTAGCGCCACTGGTGGTGATCTGCGCCATCAGATAAAGCGCCACATCCTTGGGCGTTACACCTTTGCCTAACTCACCGTTGATGGAGATTCGCATCGACTTGGGCTTCTGCTGCAGAATACACTGCGAGGCCATCACCATCTCAACCTCTGAGGTGCCGATGCCGAAAGCCACAGCACCCATGGCTCCATGCGTAGACGTATGCGAATCGCCACAAACAATCGTCATACCAGGCAGACTCAATCCCTTCTCAGGACCCACCACGTGGATGATGCCATTATCAGGAGACATCATGCCGTAATATGTCAGTCCGAATTCGGCAGCATTCTTTTCGAGTGCATCCACCTGCGCCTTCGATACAGGATCCTCAATGGGTTTATCCTGATCGTGGGTAGGCGTGTTATGATCGGGCATACAGTATATCTTCTCAGGACGGAAGCACTTCAGTCCTCTGGCCCTCATGCCTTCAAAGGCCTGGGGCGATGTCACCTCGTGGCAGTACAAGCGGTCGATATACAACTGCTGTGGACCATCTTCCACCTGTTGCACCACATGTGCATCCCATATTTTATCAAATAGCGTATTCATAATTTTTCTTTTTTGCAACGGACTACAGGACTTTAATCCTCCGTCTTAAACTTATTTATACAATCTATATACGCCTCAACGGAAGCAGTCACGATATCGGTATTGGCACCGAAGCCGTAGTAGAGAGCGCCAGAGTACTCCACCTGCATGTGCACCTTACCCACATCGTCCGATCCCTTCGAGATAGCCTGGATGGTAAACTCCTTCAGCGTCATCTGCTTCATAATGATCTTCTTAAGCGCCTTGATGGCAGCATCCACAGGACCGTTACCTGAGGCAGCAGCCTCAAACTTCTGTCCGCTGATATCGAGTCCGATAGAGGCCACACTCTTGACACCCTTACCTGTAGTAACTTGCAGAAAATCGAGCTTAACTGCATGAGTATCAGCAGTATCTGCACCAGCAAGCATCAAGGCATCGGCATCGCTTACCTCCTTCTTCTGGTCGGCCAGCGCCAAGAATTTCTCATATACCTTGTCGAGCTTCTCCTCCGTGAGATCCACACCGTTTACGTGCAGACGATGCTTCAAGGCTGCACGTCCGCTACGAGCAGTCAGTACTATGCTGTTGTCATCGATACCAACATCCTTCGGATCCATAATCTCGTAAGTATGCACATTCTTCAGTACACCATCTTGATGAATACCACTGGAGTGCGCAAAGGCATTGCGACCCACTACTGCCTTATTCGGCTGTACAGGCATATTCATCAGCGATGACACCATCCTTGAAGTAGGATAAATCTTCGTGGTATTGATGTTGGTATCGATACCCAACGTATGGTGACACTTCAGGATCATCGCAATCTCCTCAAGACTGGTATTACCAGCACGCTCGCCAATACCGTTGATGGTTACCTCCACCTGTCGGGCACCAGCCATCACACCGTTAAAAGTATTGGCTGTAGCCATACCCAGATCGTTATGGCAGTGGGTAGAGATGATGGCACGATCGATGTTATCCACATGCTCCTTCAGATACTTAATCTTATCAAAATACTCCTGTGGCAGACAGTAACCCGTAGTATCAGGAATGTTTACGACCGTAGCTCCAGCCTTGATCACAGCCTCCACCACCTGAGCCAGATACTCATTGTCAGTACGTCCGGCATCCTCGCAATAGAACTCCACATCGTCCACATAGCGCTTGGCATACTTAGTGGCTGCTACAGCCTGCTCCAGAATCTTTTCGCGAGTGGAATTGAACTTAAACTGAATATGCTCATCGCTGGTGCCGATACCCGTATGGATACGCTTATACTTGGCATACTGCAACGCCTCGAAGGCCACATCGATATCGCGCTCCACAGCACGCGAAAGCGCACAAATCACTGGCCACGTAACGGCTTTAGAAATTTCAATCACACTGTTAAAGTCACCTGGACTTGAAATAGGGAATCCTGCTTCGATCACATCCACGCCGAGTTGCTCCAGAGCCTTAGCCACCTGAATCTTCTCTACAGTGTTCAGCTGGCATCCGGGCACCTGTTCGCCGTCTCGGAGCGTTGTGTCGAAAATGTACAATCTGTCACTCATTTTTTTATCTGTTTACGATTTAACTATTTGTCTATTTGATGTCGCACTATGCAATGAAAAAAGCCTTTCACACTCGGAAGTGAGAAAGGCTCGTATTTAATCTCTTAATTCTTAATTCTGAAATCTTAATTATCTACATACCCTGTCACTTCCGACCTGCCCCAAGCAGTCGAATAATAATAAGGCCGTTAAGTAGATTCAGACTCTTCATACTTTCTTATTTTCTTGAAATCGGGTGCAAAGTTACGCATATTATTTCAATCAAACAAATAAATCGTAAGTTTTTTATCTATTTTTGTTGCAATTTGTTGCTTTTGGACGTTTTCACCTTATATATTATTATCAAATCAGGCATTAGCTTCCTTATAGATAGCCTTCATATCTTTGGGTGTCAGCACCTCCATCGCACCAATATTCATCTTGCCGTCACGACTGCATTTATCCACCAGTTCGTCAATCTCGTCCTCAGTCATCTGTCGATTCAGCAAGTCCTCGATACAGATAGGCATGCCGATGGATTTAAAGAATTGCTCCATCGCCTCGATACCACGCAGGGCCGTTGCTCGCGGATCAGTAAAGTCTTGCATCACACCCATCACGTTCACAGCAAATTTCACAAAACGAGTCAGATGTTTGTCCATCACGTAGCGTGCCCACGAGCCCCAGATAGCAGCAAGTCCGGCACCATGTGTCACACCAAACATACCACTCAATTCGTGCTCCAGTTTATGGCAGGCGAAATCCTTCTCCGTACCACATTCCGTCAGATCGTTGTGCGACAGCGAGCTGGCCCACATGATAGCAGCACGATGCTTATAATCATCGGGCACCACCATCACCTCCTTGGCTGCAGTCATCACCGTCTTCAGCAATGCCTCGGCGATGGCATCCGTCAGCATGGCGTCCTCGTATTTAGAGAAGTAGCGCTCCATGGTGTGCATCATGATGTCGGTAGCGCCGGCGGCTGTCTGATAAGGCGGCAACGTATAAGTGCGCTCAGGGTTCATGATGGCAAACTTACAGCGACACAAGTCGCTATTCACGCCACGTTTCAGCATACCTTCATCGTTGGTAATCACGCAACTCGACGACATCTCGCTACCAGCAGCAGGGATGGTGAGCATCACGCCGATGGGCAGACACGACTGGGGCACAGCCTTACCATTCCAAAAATCCCACACGTCGCCAGGATAGCCCACGCCGTAGCCGATGGCCTTCGCAGAGTCGATCACACTACCGCCACCCACGGCCAGAATGAAGTTCACATGTTCTTTCTTGCAGAGTTCGATACCCTCGCGCACCTTACTAAGTAATGGATTAGGCACAACCCCACCCAACTCAACGTAATCAATGCCAGCCTCGCTGAGCATCTTCTCTACCTTATCTAGGAGTCCTGAACGGCGAGCACTGCCTCCACCAAAGTGTACCAGCACCTTACCACCACCATATTGTTGTATCAACTGCGGAAGCTGCTCTTCCGATTCACGTCCGAATACCACCCTCGTAGGGGCATAGAAATTAAAGTCCTTAATCATTATTTTTTGCGTTATATGAATAATTCTGCTGCAAATATACACAATAATCAATAATAATTCGTATTTTTGCACCATAAAAAAATGAAAAAGCTGTTATTCTATATTATCATACCGCTGATGCTCCAGGAAGAGCTCACCTACTATTTCGACCGTCATAACGTACAGGATGAGGGTTACGAGATGGTGGCCGCCTTTGCCGACGGCAAGCGTCAAGAGATTCATATTGATCCCCACTTCTCGGCCTTCAGCGTGGGAACTTGGAAAAATCGCGAGCATAGTGGCACACGCCTGGCTCTCGACAGTCTAGGGCGCACTATCCTGGGCCATTGGCAAGCCGACACCTTAGAGACTGGTATCCGCATCGATTCACTAGGTACATATCTGGGCGATTTCTCTTCTGCCCTAAAAGCCGAGGGACATGGCGCATATCTCTCACTCGACGGCAGTTACTTTGAGGGCCACTTTTCTAACGACCTTCGTCATGGCTTTGGCCTCGAGATGCTTACCCCTACCGATGGCGAACCACACTTGAGAGTGGGCCAATGGCTGAAGGGTCGCTTCTGGGGCGAGCGCATGACCTATACCTCCGAGCGAATCTACGGCATCGACATCGCCCGTTATCAGCACGAACAAGGGCGCCGTCGTTATCCTATCGACTGGGGCAAGATGCGTATCACCTTCCTCGGCAAGAGAGGTCATAAGAACGTGAAGGGCACAGCCGATTATCCTGTATCGTTCATCTTCATCAAGAGTACAGAGAGCACCACCATCCACAATCGCTACTACGCTCAGGACTATCAGCAAGCACGTAAACACGGCATCCGTATCGGAGCCTACCACTTCTTCCGTCTTCGCACCAGCGGTGCTGCCCAAGCACAGTTTTTCCTCAAGCACACAACATTTAAGCCTGGCGATCTGCCCCCTGTGCTCGATGTAGAGCCCTCCGATGCCCAGATCCGTCAGATAGGCGGCCCAGAAAAGATGTTCCAACAGGTACGCACATGGCTCCGCATCGTGCAGCAGCATACGGGCGTGCGTCCCATCCTCTATGTCAATCAGCGCTTCGTCAATGTGTACCTCTCGCAGGCTCCCGACATCAAGCGCGACTATCGCGTATGGATAGCCCGTTATGGCGAATATAAGCCCGATGTACGTCTGGCCTTCTGGCAACTCTGTCCCGATGGTCGTGTGGCAGGTATCCATCCTGCAGTCGACATCAACGTGTTCAATGGCTACCAGACTCAGTTCGAAGAATTCCTCGACAGCGAAACGATAAAATAGAGGTTAGAAGTTATGAAAACGATTTTGATTCTCGTAGGTAAAACCACCGACAAGCATTTCCAGGCAGGCATCAACGACTACGTTGATCGCATCGGCCACTACATGCCCTTCGAACTCTTGACGATTCCTGAACTCAAGAACACCAAGAGTCTCACGGAGGAACAGCAGAAAACTGCCGAGGGCGAACTGATACTCAAGCAGCTGCAACCCAGCGATACAGTAGTGCTGCTCGATGAACATGGTAAGGAGTTCCGCAGCATCGAACTCGCCCGATGGCTAGAGCAGAAGCGCAATACAGCTCGTCGGCTCGTCTTCATCATCGGAGGCCCTTACGGTTTCTCCCCTTCTGTCTATGCCCGAGCCAACGAACAAATATCACTCTCCAAGCTCACGTTCTCCCATCAGATGATCCGCCTCGTCTTTACCGAACAGATCTATCGGGCCTGCACCATTATCAAGGGCGAACCCTACCATCACGAATAATTCTTCGGCAACATTCTGTCAATCTATTTTTGTTAAAGACTATTAATATGTCGGTTTTCGTCGATATAATTTGGCGAAAATCTATCTTTGCATTACCTTTGCACCCGATACAAAAATTGAATTAATTATCCAAATCCAACATTTTAAAATTGTAGTCAAATGGCAATAATAAGTAAGATTCTGATGGCATTATTCTCTTTAGTAGTACAAATCATTGGATTTGTTTTACTTTTTTATATGTTTTGTTTTGCTTTATTCTGTGTCTTTACCAACAGCAATAAGACCAAGTCAGATGTGCTTGTAACCGCATAGGCCTCACAATATGTAATGAACCCCGAAAGGTAGATGAGAAACTTTCGGGGTTCACTTATGTTCAGAACTATCTTAATTAATATTCAATCAGTTTCATGGTCATTTGACCATGAGGCGTGATAAGGGATTCTACCTGGTAACAGGAGGAGGCATCGGGCTGACAGAGAGTGGCTGCAAAATGGAGACCGTCGGCATCAATGTGGGTGAATTCCATATTGGCTAGGATGGCTTCCTCGAGGAACTGGGCTGGCACCTGATTGGCATACTGCTGTTTGCGGAAATCGCTGGAGTAAAGCTGGCGCGAACCTTGGAACACACTGACGTGCATAATGTTGTCGTAATACACATTCTCTACCTCGATACCATCGTCGTTGTAGGTACGGGTAATAACCTTGTACTTGGTGGGGTTGATGGCGATATACCAGTGATAACGGTTGCCATTATACATCACCACAGAGTCGGTCTTAACCTGATAGGTATAGCTGAGTACGGAGGGTGTGTCGTGGGTGAATTCTGTAGCATCGACAGGATCGTCGCTCTTCTCAAGCTTCACCACATCGCCATTAGCATTGACGAACCAAAAGAGATGGGGCGACTGCTTGGCAACGGCATACGAGGTGCCAGAACCGAGCACGAGCGAATCGCCAAGAATGCGGAAATATGCCGGCATGCTGGTAGAGTCGGCGTAGAAGATGGTGTCGCCATCTACACGGAACGACACATCGCCACTCTCTGCATCGATCCAGATGCCTTGAAGCATGGCTTTGGCTTCCTTGTTTTCAGTGACATTCTTGCCGCTCTGACCGCTACAAGCCGCCAGCAGCACCACGAACAAAAATATGATACTATACCTATTCATCAATCAACTATTTTCCGATGCAATGATATTCGAAGCCGTTCTCCTCGAGCTCCTCAGTATCGAAAATGTTTCGGCCATCGATAACGAGCTTACGCTTCATGGCCTTACCAATAACACCCCAACCCGGCAGACGGAACTCCTTCCACTCGGTGAGCAACAGCAGAGCATCAGCATCGAGCACCACATCGTACATATCGCGACAGTAGGTTACCGACTCGCCGATACGACGCTTACACTCGTTCATGGCGATGGGGTCGTAAACACGAACGTTGCAGCCTGCATCGAGCAGTTTCTGAATCATAACGAGTGCCGTACTCTCACGCATATCATCGGTCTCGGGTTTGAAAGAGAGTCCCCACATGGCAATGGTTTTGCCCTTGAGGTCTTCCTCGCTGCCGAAGAACTTGACTAGTTTCTCGAAGAGCACACTCTTCTGGCGCTCGTTCACACGCTCTACGGCCTTGAGCACCTCCATTGAGTAGCCGTTCTGATCGGCTGTCTTGATGAGGGCCTTCACATCCTTGGGGAAGCAGGAACCACCATAACCGCAACCTGCATAAAGGAACTTACGGCCGATACGAGTATCAGAACCTATACCGGCGCGTACCATATTAACATCAGCACCCACACGCTCGCAGAGGTTGGCGATATCGTTCATAAACGAGATACGCGTAGCGAGCATAGAGTTGGCAGCATACTTGGTCATCTCGGCAGAGGGGATATCCATGAAGATAACACGGAAGTTATTAATGAGGAAGGGCTTATAGAGCTTGGTGAGTGTCTTCTTGGCCTTTTCGCTCTCAACACCTACCACCACGCGATCGGGACTCATAAAGTCCTTGATGGCGTTACCCTCCTTGAGGAACTCTGGATTAGAGGCTACATCGAACTCGATATCGACACCTCGTTTTTCTAACTCCTCCTCGATGGCCTTGCGCACCTTGCGGGCTGTGCCTACAGGAACGGTACTCTTGGTAACTACCACCACATAATGATGGAGGTTCTGACCGATAGTACGGGCCACCTGGAGTACATATTTCAAATCGGCAGAGCCATCCTCATCGGGAGGTGTACCTACGGCCGAGAAAACAATCTCCACATCGTCGAGCACTGAGGCCAGATCGGTGGTAAACTTGAGTCGCCCTGCGGCTACATTCTTCTTCACTAACTCGTCGAGTCCTGGCTCATAGATTGGTATCTCGCCATTCTGGAGGCGCTCAATCTTCTGGGCATCAACATCGACACATGTGACATTGGCTCCGGTATCGGCAAAACATGTACCTGACACCAGACCAACATAACCTGTTCCTACAATTGCTATATTCATACTTTATTCAAACACTTCGGCATCCTTTAATAAGGGCTGCTTGAGATCTTTTTCACTCGTTTGTACTTGGGCAGGATCAATGGGCCACTCGATGGCCAGATCGGGATCGTTCCAACGGATACCAGCCTCAGTCTGAGGCGAATAAGGATTATCCACCTTATAGGTAAAGATGGCCTCCTCGCTCAATACCAGGAACCCATGGGCAAAACCACGGGGGATAAAGAACTGACGCTTGTTCTCCTCGCTCAGCTCAACCATGACATGCTGGCCAAACGTGGGAGAGGACTTGCGGATATCCACAGCCACATCGAGCACCTTACCCTTGATGACGCGAACGAGCTTAGACTGCGAAGTATCGCCCTTCTGATAATGAAGGCCACGCAACACGCCGAAGGATGACTTCGACTCATTGTCCTGAATAAACTCCACCGGTCCTACATGTTCGTTAAACTCTGCCTGTTTCCAGGCCTCCATAAAATAGCCACGGGCATCATTAAACACCTTAGGCTCGATAATAAAAACACCCTCAATCGGGGTCTTGATATATTCCATTTTCGAAAATTTTGTGCAAAGATACAGTAAAATTTCGATTAATAAGTAATTTTAAGATTCTTTTATTTGTTTATCTCAAAAAAATGCAGTAATTTTGCACTCGTGATTGAACTGGAGAGACATATTGAGATACTCTTGCTGGACAATGATTGCGTGATAGTGCCTGATTTAGGAGGCTTTATGACGCACCATGTTGATGCGAGATATATTGAGGAGGAACAGGCCTTCCTCCCACCCTTGCGTACCCTAGGGTTCAATCCACAATTGAAGATCAACGATTCACTGTTGGCCCAATCCTATGTTGAGGCTTACGACATCAGTTATCCCGATGCTCTGCAGAGGATTGAAGACGAGGTGAACGAGCTGAAGCAGCGATTGCAGAACGATGGCAAGTATGAGCTAAACGACATCGGCACGCTGGAGCTGAACGAGGATGGTAACTATGTGTTTACCCCCTGCGAAGCTGGTATACTGACGCCGGAGTTGTATGGTTTGGGCAGCTTCGAATTCCCGAAGCGTGAGAGCGCTGCTACTATTAATAATAAGGTAGAAAAGGGAGTAAAGGAAGAAGAGGAAATAAAGGAGCCCGAGGCCCAGATTATCGGTATGACGCCGATTGAGGTGAACGAGGATGAAGAGGACGTGGTGAAGATCAAGTTCTCATGGATCAGAAACGCCGTAGCCGTTGCTGCCGTACTGCTGGCTATCTTCCTACTGGCTCTTCCTACTGGTAAGACGGAGATGATGACTCGCACCATCAGCAACATCAATAACGGACTGCTGTTTGGCATGATGTCGAAGGACTCAAACACCAGCCAGATAGACTACAAAAAGTGTGACATTAAGACACAGGCCAACAAGCCTGATACGATCATTAAGAAGGACACCATAACCAAGGCGCCAGTGACAAAACCTGAGCCCGTAAAGGAAGGTTACTGCATCGTGTTGGCCAGCTATGTATCGAAAAAAAACGCCAACGCCTTCGTAGACGAACTGAAGCAGAGGGGCTACGAAGAGTCGGAGGTTTACATTCATAACGACGTAACCCGTGTGGTATACGGAAATTTCAAGACACAAGAGGATGCTTATCAAGTGCTCAGAAAGATGCATCGCGAGAAGGGACTTGAAGAAGCATGGGTGTACAAAAAGAGAGGTTAGAAGTTAGAAAGAGGTTAGTTGTTATGAAGCGGGTACGTTGTCCGAAGTGTGATCAATACATTACGTTTGATGAAACGAAATATACTGCAGGCCAGTCACTAGTGTTTAAGTGTCCGGATTGCGGTAAGGAGTTTGGCATACGCATTGGTGTGAGCAAACTCCGTGAACGCCAGAAGGACGAGAATCCCGATGAACAAGCCAACGAGCAGGGATGTGGATCGGTAGTAGTGATCGAGAACGTGTTCCACTTTAAGCAGGTAATCCCCCTACAGATGGGCGACAACGTGATAGGTCGCTATCAGAAGGGTAATCCGGCTAACGCCACGTTCGAGACGGTGGATCCCAGCGTTGACCTGAACCACTGCACCATCACCGTGAGTCGCGACAAACGGGGTGGACTGCGATATACCCTGAAGGACAACAACAGCAATACGGGCACCTTTGTGGACAATGTGGAACTAAGTCCCAAGGAGCGTCGCGTGATTGAAGACGGCACACTATTTACTATCGGTGCTACGAGCATTATTTTGCGCTCGGCAGATAGTAAAGACGAATAAAAATGCATCTTTTCTTTGCACCTTTGCACAAAAATGGCAGAGAATACCCTTTTATGCAAAAAAAAGAATAAATTCTTTTTGTATTGCGACTGAATTTTCGTACCTTTGCGCCTTGATAATTCAAAGGTAATTAAAAAAATTCAAATGGAAACAACAGCAATTCTGCTACTCCACTGCCCTGATAAGCAGGGTATCATTTCGGAAGTAACCAAGTTTATCACCGATAATAAGGGTAACATTGTGTACCTGGATCAGTATGTAGACAAGGTAGAGGGTATGTTCTTTATGCGTATAGAATGGGAACTCGAGGGTTTCCTGATTCCACGCGACAAACTCTACGATTACATCACCACGCTCTATGCACAGCGTTACCAGATGAAGTTCAGCCTCTATTATAGCGACAAGCGCCCACGTATGGCCATTTTCGTGAGCAAGATGAGTCACTGTCTGTACGATCTGCTGGCACGCTGGAAGGCAGGCGAGTTTAACTGCGATATTCCCTGCATCGTATCAAACCATGAGGATCTGCGCTATGTAGCCGATCAGTTTGGTATTCCTTACTACGTGTGGAGCATCAAGAAAGACCACTCTAACAAGGCCGAAGTAGAGGCAGCTGAGATGGAGTTGCTGAAGAAAGAGGATATCTCGTTCATCGTGCTGGCCCGATACATGCAGATTATCAGCGACGAGATGATTGCTGAGTATCCTCACCACATCATCAACATCCACCACTCGTTCCTGCCGGCATTCATCGGTGCAAAGCCTTATCATCAGGCTTACGAGCGTGGTGTGAAGATTATCGGTGCCACCAGCCACTATGTAACGGCCGAACTGGATGCAGGTCCTATCATTGAGCAGGATGTAACACGCATTACGCATAAGGATACGCCTGAGAGTCTGGTGCTGAAGGGCAAGGATTTGGAGAAGATTGTGCTCAGTCACGCTGTCAGCAAGCACATCCAGCGCAAGATTCTCACCTACAAGAACAAGACAATCATTTTTAGCTAAATACAAACACAGAGAAACAAAGACACAGAGAGTCACGAAGAAATAAAGAAAATACTCTGTAACTCTGTACCTTTGTGTTTTTAAAATAGACAAGAATGCAAGTAGCAATTGTAAAATATAACGCTGGCAATATCTATTCAGTGGTGAATGCACTGAAGAGATTAGGGATTGACCCACTGCTGACGGACGATGCCGAGCAGCTGAAGAAGGCTGATAAGGTATTGTTCCCAGGACAAGGTCATGCTGGCGAAGCGATGGACTATCTGAGAGCACGCAAGCTCGACGAGGTGATTCGCAATCTGAAGCAACCCGTATTCGGCATCTGTGTAGGACAGCAGCTGCTGTGCCGTCACTCTGAGGAGGGCGATACAGACTGCATCGGCATCTTCGACGCTAAGGTAAAGCGTTTCCAGCCTGAGCGCCACGAGGACAAAGTGCCCTGCATGGGATGGAATGAGCTAGAGGTAACGAATAACCCGATACTCAAGAATCTCGGTGCACATCCGTATGTGTACTTCGTGCATTCGTATTATGTTCCTGTTTGCAAGGAGACGATTGCAACGGCGGATTATATTCTCCCCTACTCGGCCTCGATGCACAAGGATAATTTTTACACTTGCCAGTTCCATCCGGAAAAAAGTGGCAAAGTTGGTGAGCAAATCCTTAAGAATTTCTTAGCGATATGAAGATAGAACTGATTCCCGCCATAGATATCATTAACGGCCAGTGCGTGAGACTGACCAAGGGTGACTATGATCAGAAGACCGTTTACGGTAATCCGCTGGACATGGCCCTTGAGTTCGAGCGCATCGGCTACAAACGACTCCACGTAGTAGATCTGGATGGCGCAAAATCCAAGCACATCGTGAATGATGCTGTATTGCGCGAGATTACTTCGCAGACCAACCTCGTTGTCGACTTTGGTGGTGGCATCAAGACCGACGAAGATCTGGAGAAGGCTTTCGCCGCTGGCGCCAGCATGGTGACCGTTGGTTCGATAGCTGTTACCCAGCCCGAGTTGTTTATGGGATGGCTCGAGAAATATGGTGCTGAGCGCATGATTCTGGGTGCCGACGTTCGCAACGGCAAGATCAGTATTAACGGATGGAAGGAGGATTCGAGCGAAGACCTGTTGCCCTTCTTACAGAAATACATCGATGCAGGCGTGAAGAACGTGCTCTGCACAGAGATTTCGAAGGATGGTACACTTGCAGGTCCTGCTATCGAACTCTATCGCGAAGTGATGGAGGCCTATCCTGAGTTGCATCTGATAGCCAGCGGTGGTGTATCATCGATGGAGGATATCAAGGCTTTGGATCAAGCAGGCATCCCAGCTGTGGTCTTCGGCAAAGCCATATATGAAGGTCGAATCGACCTTCGTCAATTGATAATTGAAGATTGAAAATTGAAAGATAATGGGTTTAGCAAAAAGAATAATACCCTGTTTGGATGTGAAGGACGGTGAGACCGTTAAGGGCACCAACTTCGTAAACCTGCGCTCAGCAGGCGACCCAGTGGCACTGGGCAAAGCCTATAGCGAGCAGGGAGCTGACGAGTTGTGCTTCCTCGACATCACAGCCAGCTTCGAAGGTCGCAAGACGTTTACCGAAATGGTGACGCGAGTGGCTCAAGAAATAAATATCCCCTTCACTGTGGGCGGAGGCATCAACGAACTGGCCGATGTGGAGCGACTGCTCTATGCCGGAGCCGACAAGGTGAGTGTGAACTCTGCCGCCATCCGTCGCCCCGAACTCATCGACGAGATTACCAATCGCTTCGGCTCGCAGGTGTGTGTATGTGCCATCGATGCCAGGTTTGATGCCGATGGCTGGCATTGTTACTTGAAAGGTGGCAGAGAGCGTACGGAACGAGGACTCTTCGAGTGGGCTCACGAGGCTCAGGAGCGTGGTGCAGGCGAGATTCTGTTCACATCGATGGATCACGATGGTGTGAAAGAGGGTTATGCCAACGAGGCTCTGCGCGAATTGGCCGATAACCTCTCAATACCTATCATCGCCAGCGGTGGTGCTGGTAAGAAGGAGCATTTCCGTGATACCTTCATCGAGGGTCACTCGGATGCTGCCCTCGCAGCCAGCGTGTTCCACTTCGGCGAAATTCCCATCCCCGAATTAAAACAGTACCTCAAAGCAGAGGGCATTAACGTAAGAATATAAATTAAAACACAGAGAAACAAAGCTCCAAAGAGCCACAGAGAAATAAGGATAAAAACAAAGAAAAAACTCTGTATCTCTGTACCTCTGTGTTATAAATAAAAAAGACAAGAACAATGAAAGTTGATTTTGAAAAGTGCGGAGGATTGGTTCCCGCCATTATCCAAGATGCTCAGACTAAGAACGTGCTGATGCTGGGCTATATGAACGAAGAGGCTCTGCAGAAGACCCTCGACACGAAGAAGGTAACCTTCTGGAGTCGCTCACGCCAATGTCTTTGGACCAAAGGCGAAACCAGCGGCAATTTCCTGCATCTAGTTGACATCAAGGTGGATTGCGACAACGATACCCTCTTGGTGAAGGCCCATCCCGATGGTCCTACTTGTCACACAGGTACCGATACTTGTTGGGGCGAGGAGAACAACAGCGGCGTAGCGTTCTTGAGCGAGTTGCAGGACTTTATCGACAAGCGTTATAAGGAGATGCCTGAGGGATCGTATACCACGAAGCTCTTCAAGGATGGCATCAACAAGATAGCCCAGAAGGTGGGCGAAGAGGCGCTGGAGACTGTGATCGAGGCCACCAACGGCACCAGCGATCATCTGATTTATGAGGCCAGCGACTTGCTGTATCACCTCACAGTGCTCCTCACGAGCAAGGGAATGCGCATAGAACAGGTAGCTGACGAGCTTCACAAGCGCCACGATCCCAACTGGGACAAGCAGCGTCGCGAGCTCAAAGCCGCCGGCAAGATGAAATAGTCAAATCGTGAAATCGTCAAATTGTAAAATACAAGATGATAGTAAATTATAAGAATGTATCGGTTTACCAGCGCTCGGGAGAGAAGATCCTGGAGGGCGTGAACCTCGAGGTAAACGAAGGCGAGTTCGTATATATCATCGGTCGCGTGGGCTCAGGAAAGAGTTCACTGCTCGAGACACTCTATTGCGAGCTCGATGTTGACGAGGCCGACGAGGCTACAGTGCTGGATCACGATCTGCTGACCATTCGCCGCAAGGAAATTCCTGCGCTGCGCAGGGAACTGGGTGTGGTGTTCCAAGATTTCCAGTTGCTTCGCGAACGTACGGTTTACAAGAATCTGGAGTTTGTGCTGAAGGCCACAGGCTGGCACGATAAAGAGCGCATCAACGATCGCATAGGCGAAGTGCTAACCATGATAGGACTCGAGGATAAGGCCGATAAGATGCCCCACGAGCTCTCAGGTGGTGAGCAACAGCGCGTAGCCATCGCACGTGCCATTCTGAATAGTCCACAACTGATTATTGCCGACGAGCCCACAGGCAATCTGGATCGCGATACTGCCGACAATATCATGCAACTGCTCAGAAGCATCTGCGAGAAAGGAACGGCTGTAATTATGACTACGCACAATATGTCGCTGGTCAACAAGTATCCAGGCAAAGCGTTCCAGTGTCATAATGGCATTTTGGAGCAAGTGGTCGTCCGCAAGGCGAACGAAGCCAAGGAGGTAAAAGAGTAAAAATTAGAAAATTAAAATACTAGCTTTATGAAAGTCATGAAATTCGGCGGAACTTCCGTCGGCACCCCACAGAGAATGAAAGAGGTAACCCAGCTGGTTACCAAGTCTGGCGAACCCGTATTCGTTGTGCTCTCAGCTATGTCGGGCACCACCAACAGTCTTGTAGAGATTTCCGACTATCTCTACAAGAAGAACCCCGATGGCGCCAACGAGGTCATCAACCGTTTGGAGCAGAAGTACGACAAGCACATCGACGAGCTCTACAGCAAGGATGAGACCAAGGCCACAACACGCGAGTTCCTGAAGAGCGAGTTCGATTATCTGCGCTCATTCACCAAGGAGCTCTTTACTTCTTTCGAGGAGAAGAGCATCGTGGCTCAGGGCGAGATGATGTCAACCAATATGGTGGTAAACTACATGAACGAAATCGGCATCAAGGCCGTGCTGCTCAATGCGCTCGACTTCATGCGTACCGATAAGAACGCTGAGCCCGATCCCGTTTATATCAAGGAGAAGCTGGCCGCTCTGCTCAAGGAGAACGAGGGCGCTCAGGTGTACCTCACTCAGGGTTTCATCTGCCGCAATGCTTACGGCGAGATCGACAACCTGCAGCGTGGTGGTAGCGATTATACCGCATCGCTCATCGGTGCAGCCATCGGTGCTGAGGAGATTCAGATCTGGACCGATATTGACGGCATGCACAATAACGATCCTCGCGTGGTCGATGGCACTGAGCCCGTTCACCAGCTGCACTTCGAGGAGGCTGCCGAGTTGGCTTACTTCGGTGCTAAGATCCTCCACCCCACTTGCGTTCAGCCTGCCAAGTATGCCGGCATTCCTGTGCGTCTGTTGAACACGATGGATCCCGATGCTGAAGGAACCACCATTTCTAATAAGACTGAGTATGGCAAGATTAAGGCCATCGCCGCTAAGGATAACATCACCGCTATCAAGATCAAGTCTTCACGCATGCTGCTGGCTACAGGTTTCCTGCGCAAGGTGTTCGAGATCTTCGAGAGCTATCAGACTCCTATCGATATGGTGTGCACATCCGAGGTTGGTGTATCCATGAGTATTGACAACAGCGCTCATCTGGGTGAGATTGTCGACGAGCTGAAGAAGTACGGCACAGTGACTGTTGATACCAACATGTGTATCATCTGCGTTGTTGGTGATCTTGACTGGAGCAACGTTGGTTTCGAAACCATCGCCCTCGATGCACTGAAGGATATCCCTGTGCGCATGGTGAGCTACGGTGGTTCTAACTACAACATCTCGTTCCTCATCCGCGAGGAGGACAAGAAGCGCGCCCTGCAGAAGCTGAGCGACACCATCTTCAAAAAGTAAAAAGGTAAATAGGTAAGAAGGTAAAAAAAGATGGCAAAAGGAATTTTCCCAGTAGAGAGGCTCAACGAGATAGAGACACCTTTCTACTACTACGACACAGAACTATTACGCCGTACGCTGAAGGCGATTAACGACGAGGCTGGCAAGCACGAGGGTTTCGTGGTGCATTATGCTGTAAAGGCTAATGCCAACCCTCGTATACTTCGCATCATCCGCGAGGCCGGTCTTGGAGCCGACTGCGTAAGTGGCGGTGAGATTGAGGCTTCGGTAAAAGCCGGAGTCCCCACGAATAAGATTGTCTACGCTGGTGTGGGCAAGAGCGATTGGGAAATCAATCTCGGACTTGACAACGACATCTTCTGCTTCAACGTTGAGAGCATACCCGAACTCGAGGTGATCAACGAACTCGCAGTCAAGAAGGGCAAGGTGGCCCGTGTGGCCTTCCGTCTGAACCCCAATGTGGGTGCTCATACGCATGCCAACATCACCACGGGTCTGGCCGAGAATAAGTTCGGCATCGCCATGCGCGATATGGTAACCGTGATTCGCGAGGCCGAGAAACTTGAGAACGTCAAGTTCGTGGGTCTGCACTTCCACATCGGATCGCAGATTCTCGATATGGGCGACTTCGAGGCACTCTGTAATCGCGTCAACGAGTTGCAGCAGGAGCTTATCAGCCATCGCATCCGTGTAGAGCATATCAACGTGGGTGGCGGACTGGGTGTCGACTATGCACACCCCAACCGTGTGCCCATTCCAGACTTTAAGGCCTATTTCGATACCTACGCCAAGAAGTTGAAGCTGCAGCCCGGACAAACCCTGCACTTCGAATTGGGTCGCGCTGTGGTGGCCCAGTGTGGCAGTCTCATCACACGTACCTTATATATAAAGGAGGGTGCCGTGAAGAAATTCGCCATCGTCGATGCAGGATTCACCGATCTCATTCGTCCGGCGCTGTATCAGGCTTACCACAAGATCGAGAACATCTCGAGCGACGAGCCTATGGAGGCTTACGATGTGGTGGGTCCCATCTGCGAATCGACCGATGTATTCGCCAAGCAGATTGACTTGAACAAAGCCAAGCGTGGCGACCTGTTGGCCATTCGCTCAGCTGGTGCCTATGGCGAGATCATGGCCTCGCAGTACAACCTTCGCAAACTACCCAAAGGGTATATGAGCTACGAAATCTAAAGAAACAAAATAATGAACAAAGACAAACGCAGTTTCTCAGTCATTATGCCTGTATGCGATCAGGCAGTGGAGTTGGAGCAGAACTTGCCCACATTCCTCACGCAGGAGTACGAGCCTGGCTACGAAGTGATTGTGGTGGATGAGAATTCAACCGACAACACTGAGGATGTACTGAAACTTCTGAAGCAAGACTATCCTCACCTCTACTCTACCTTCCTGCCCAAGCCGCATATGCAGACATTACGCCGTAAGAATGCCTTAAACATCGGTTCGAAAGCCGCTAAGAATGAGTGGATTATCATAGCGAAGATCAATAGGGCTCCAAGCACTAACGACCTGCTGAAGGCCATCAACGACATATTCGACGACTATGCAGCCATCACCCTGGGCTACATTGAGAAAAAGGGTGTACGACTGCAACCTTTCGCCACCGTTGACGAAGCTGCCAACCGCATCACGAAGACAGAGCGCAAGCTGACTAAGGTCGTAGCGCGCGATGCTCGTGTGAGCTACTGGTGGGGGCGTTATGACTTCATCATTCTGCCCAAGAAGAACCTCATCGACATGCTACAATATTTCGAACAGAAAGTGTCAAGTTTCAAGCTGCTCTTCATGCGCCTCGGCATTCTGAACGATAGTATCTGGCGTCGAGGTTCCACCACCCTGCTCGTTACCACTTAGGCCCTATTCCAAACACATCAAAGAAGCCCATGAAAGTCCTGCATGTTTACCCCGAATCCGATCAGCTGATTCAGCGTCACGTGACGATGCTGACCGATGGTCTGCGCCAGAGTTGTCAGGTGTATACAGCGGGTAATCCTGTTTCAGCCCGACAGCAGCTGAAGCAACTCGATCCCGACATCGTGCATGTGCATGGGTGCAATCAGTTCTTTCTCTTGCGCACCATGCGCTCGGCAGGTAAGATGGGCATCCGCACAGTGCTCACCCTTCACGGCCAGCTCGAGCCCTGGGTGGAGCAACAGCACCGCACACAGGATAAGGCCAGCCGCTGGCTGCTGCTCAAGGATGCCGTGAGCCATGCTTACGCCGTTATCACTCTCGGCCGTTTGGAGCGCACCAATTTCGAGAAGATGCATTGGAATCGTCGCACGGAGGAGATCCACAACGCTGTGATTACCAACGCCACCAACGCGCAGGAGATGGCCACCCTCACCTTCGCCATTTATCAGAAGGTGATCGACTCGAACACCCTCGAGCAGATGGACGAGGTAAGCACTGCTACACTCGCAGCCATCCTGAAGGCTGGCATCATGGGCGACCGCCGATGGGTGAGCGAGTTGCCTAATACCAGTCCCGACTGGCGCCGATTACTCATTTACGCCGAACAGGAGAATATCCGCAACTACGTGGACTATGGCATCAATATCCTGGGCCTCCAGACACCCATGCTCGACACCAGTTGCATCGAGGCTTATTTTCCAGATAACTACCTGAAGCCCAAGCCGTTGAAGGAAATCATCGGCGAGTATCAGGGCGACGAAAACGAATACATCCTGCGCATCATCCGCCAGATAGAGCGCCAGCCGCTGCTGCTGCATCTCATCGAACTCACACGCGAACTCTATCGCGACAATGTCGATGACGACAAACTCACCGAAATGCTCGAGGAGAAGAATCTCTTGGGCTTTGCCGGGCGACTCATGCAGGTGCTCAGCGAGCAGGTGTTGCTCGACGAAGGCTACATGCCCCTCGACCCCATCGACGACAAACAGACCGAACATTTACGCAAACTTCTAACTAATCACTTGAAGATATGACTACTCATCATCATCCCACACAGGCCGACATGCACTATCTGCAGTTGCTCTCGCAGTCGTTCCCCACCATCGCCGCCGCCTCTACCGAGATCATCAATCTCGAGGCCATCATGGCGCTGCCCAAGGGCACCGAGCACTTTCTGGCCGATATCCACGGCGAGAGCGAGGCCTTCCGCCATATCCTGAAGAATGCCTCCGGCAACATCAAGCGTAAGGTGAACGAGCTCTTCGGCAATGACATCCGTGAGAGCGAGAAGAAGGAGCTCTGCACGCTCATCTACTATCCCGAGCAGAAGCTCGAGCTCATCAAGGCGCGCGAGGAGGATCTGGAGGACTGGTATCGCATCACCATCCATCAGCTGGTAAAAGTGTGTCGCGATGTATCTTCGAAATACACACGCTCCAAGGTGCGCAAGTCGCTACCCGAGGAGTTCTCGTATATCATCCAGGAGTTGCTCCACGAGAGCCTCTCCGATATCGACAAGGCCGCTTACGTCAGCGTCATTGTCAACACCATTATTTCTACCGGTCGTGCCGATGATTTCATCTGCGCCATCTGTAACGTCATCCAGCGTCTGGCCATCGACCAGCTGCATATCCTTGGCGACATCTACGATCGCGGTCCTGGTGCCCACATCATCATGGACACCCTGCGCCAGTATCACTCGTGGGATATCCAGTGGGGCAATCACGACATCCTGTGGATGGGCGCTTCGGCTGGCAATGATGCCTGTATCTGCAATGTGCTGCGTCTCTCGCTGCGTTATGCCAACCTCGCCACCATCGAGGAGTACGGCATCAACCTCGTGCCGCTGGCCACCTTCGCCCTCGAGGCTTATAAGGATGATCCCTGCGAGGAGTTCATGCCCAAGCTGCTGCCTGGCAATCAGATGGACGAGAAAACCCAGCTGCTCACGGCCAAGATGCACAAGGCCATCGCCGTGATTCAGTTCAAGGAGGAGGCCGCCATCTTCAGCCGCCGTTCTGAGTGGCAGATGAAGAACCGCATGCTCTTCTCGGCTGTCGACTATAAGCGTGGCGTATGCACCATCGATGGCAAGGAGTACGAGATGAAGAGTTGCCACTTCCCCACTGTCGATCCTGCCAATCCCAACGCTCTCACTCCTGAGGAGACCGATCTGATGCAAAAGCTCCATCACTCGTTCCGCATCTGCGAGAAACTCAAGAAACACGTGCGCACCATGCTCTCTCATGGTTGCATGTATACCGTCAGCAATTCCAATCTCCTCTTCCACGCCAGCTGTCCTCTCAACGACGATGGCTCACTAAAGGAGGTCGAAATTTATCCTGGTGTCAGCTATAGCGGCAAAGACCTCATGCACAACATCGGCATGATGATCCGTGCAGCCTTCACCCAGGGCAACGCCGAGAGCACTGAGGAATACCCCAAGGACTATGCGCGCGACTACTTCCTATACCTCTGGTGTGGTCCCGACTCCCCCCTCTTCGATAAGTCGAAGATGGCCACCTTCGAGCGCTATTTCCTCAAGGATAAGGACACCTATAAGGAGGAGAAAGGCAACTACTTCAAGCTGCGCGACTCTGAGCAGGTGTGCGATCGTATCCTCGATGCCTTCGGCGTCAAGGGTCAGGTGCGCCACATCATCAATGGCCACGTGCCCGTTCATGCCTCTAAGGGCGAGAACCCCATCAAGGCTGGTGGCCGACTCATGGTGATCGATGGCGGTTTCTCTGAGGCCTATCATCACGAAACCGGTATCGCCGGCTACACGCTGGTGTATCACTCTCGCGGCTTCCAACTCGTTCAGCACGAGCCGTTCACCTCCATGCAGGATGCCATCGTGCGCGAGATCGACATCAAGTCTACCACCCAGATTATCGAGATGTCAGCCCATCGTATGCTGGTGGCCGATACCGATAAGGGCGAGGAACTCAAGGCGCAGGTGGCCGATCTGAAGCAGCTGCTCTACGCCTATCGTCATGGCATCATTAAGGAACAGCGCATCTAATGAAAAGATGGATCGTTATAGTCTGTATTGCCCTTCTGGCGATACAGGCTAAAGCCCAGAACCGCATCTATGATGCACAGGTAAAAACCCTCCAGGCTATGGTGGGTCAGGATTGGCTGTCTTATCCTGCCGTCCTTCGTCTGGATACCGACGATGTGCTCCACGTCAGCTTCGACCAACTCTCCCACACCTATCATCGCTACGTGTGTCATGTGTCGCGCCATGAGGCCGACTGGCAGCCTGCCTCCGAAGTGTTCGAGAGCGACTGGCTCGAGGGCTTCAACGACTTCGTCATCGACGACTCCGAGACCTCGCTCAACACCATCGTGCCTTACACCCATTACCAGTTCCAGTTGCCCAATCCCCTGTGTCGCTTGAAGCTCAGCGGCAACTATCGCCTCAGTATTCTCGATGCCGACGATGACGACCGCCTCGTGGCTACTGTCGACTTCATGGTGTGCGAGCAGCAGATGACGCTCTCGCTCCAAGCCACCACCAATACCGATATCGACCTCAATCAGAGTCATCAGCAACTCAGCGTGGCCCTCAATTATGGGTCGCTGCGCGTTACCAACCCCGACGAACAGATTCGCCTCGTGGTGCTGCGGAATGGTCGTAGCGACACACGCCGCACCGGTATCGCCCCCACCTATCGCCAGGCTGACGGCCTGCAGTGGAGCCACTGCCGCGAGCTCATCTTCGATGCCGGCAATGAATATCGCAAGTACGAGATTCTCGACCCATCTCACCCCACGATGGGCATCGACCACATCGCTTGGGATGGTGAGTACTATCAGGTATGGCCCTTCCTCAGTCAGCCTCGCCCCAACTATCTTTACGACGAGGATGCCGATGGCGCTTTTTACGTGCGCAACAGCGATAACCGCGAGAACGACATTGCGTCCGAATATGTCTTTGTGAACTATCGCCTGCAGGCGCCCCCCGTGCCCGATGGCTGCATCCTGATTGATGGCCAGTTTGCCACTACCGATCCCTCCGATTACGTCATGCACTACGATCCTACCGACGGCCTCTATCACGCACAGATCCTCCAGAAGCAGGGCTACTATTCTTATCAGTATCTCTGGCTCCGTCCCTCAGGTCAGCGTCAGTATCTGCCCAGTGAGGGCAACTACTATCAGACCGAGAACCGTTATCAGGCCCTCGTATATTATAAAGGTACAGGCGAGCGTACTTGGCGGCTTACAGCGTTTCGCGGAATTGAGCTGGTGTCATCCGATATGAACGGAAGAACGCAGCGATAAGAAAGTTTGTCGAAACGAAGCCACACTCCTCAGAAATATAATCCAGCGGCAAAGCCTTGTTTCTCAGTAGCTTCTCTGCATGGTCAAGCTTCAGTTTGATAAACAGCGGCCGCGGGTTCTTATAAATGTTGTCTGATATCAGTCTGTAGAAGTTCTGCACGTCAATGCCAGCCTGCGCACTCAGGTCGCGTATCGTCAGGCGCTTCTTCTTGCCAGTCTTCTTGTTATAGTCGTTCACGAACGGCATGATGCGCTCCATCACCTGTACGAACATCGGATCGAGCTCCTCACCCTGCGCGGCGTCGGCGTTCAGTTCCTCTCTGTTAGGCTCCAGCGTCATTTCGCCCTTGTTGAGGGCGCGCTGGGCCACACTGCTGATGCGCTTGATGATCGTCATCTCACCCATGTTACGCCTAGCCCTCAGGTTGGCATTATGCACGTAAAAGTAACTGTTCACGATGAGCAGCGCCAGCAGTATCACTCCCACGATGGCAAACAGTCCCGATGTTCTCCACCACGGCTCGTTCACTCTCACCACCCATTCGTAAGGCGTGGTGTCCCATTTGTCGGGCAGCATCGAGGCCTGAAGCTCAATGGTGTACGTACCAGGTCTCAACGACATCAGCGGCAGGTGCAGCAGACCGCGACCATCCACCAGTCCGCCCGAGTTCGCTGGCGTATACACACGCCATCCGTTCTGCAGTCCTTTTATTCTCACGCGATAGCACGTCTGCTGCGGTCGGAAGAAGTTCAGTGCCGAGAACACCAGCGATGCCGAATTCTCGTTGTAGTTCAGGTCAATTTCGTAGGTTCTCGATATGGCCCTTGGCAACATCACTCGGCCGTTATACTCCTGTCCTGACTGAATTTCGTTTCCGTTCACCATTACGCGAATCAGTTTCGGGAATATGTCGAACGAGTTAGCGCGCTGGAATGTCGACATCCTCTCGGGATTGAATGTTACGACATGGTCGAGCGATTGCATAATGATCATGCCGTTATCCAGACATTTGGCCTTGCCGTTTACGAACATCTCGTTGGGCACGTTGTCCATGCGGTTAAAGCTCATCACGTAGCCTATCTGCTTGTCCTTCGTCACCTGCAGACAGGTAATGCCGTAGCTCGTGGCCAACCACATGCAGTGGTTCTTGTCCTCCACCACCGAGTGGATCACGTTGTTCAGCAGGCCGTCCTTCTTAGTAAACACCTGCGGCAGCACGTCGCTCTCCTTGCGATACAGCTGTAGTCCTTGCGATGTACCCACCCAGGTCCATCCGCGCGAGTCCTTGAACACGCAGTTCACGAATCTGCCCTTAAACAGTGCCGACTCGTATTTGTCGGCCATCAGCGCCTCCAGCTCGTGCGCCTTCTTCTGGTCCCAGGTGTAAGTGGTAAAGGGCGATCTGTAAGGCTGTGAGTACAGCAATCCTCGTTTCTCGGTACCAGCCCATAGTCCGCCTTGCCGGTCAAAGCACATCACGTTGATGTCCGTCTCTAGCAGCTTGCCGCTCTCCAGTCTCAGTGCCTTCTGGTGCACTATGTCCCTGTCCCTATTGTTATACACCCAGTAGCCGTATTCCGATGGCATATACAGCAGCGAGTCGTTCTGGGCTATGTTGTTCAGGTGGTACGGCGTGCGCAGAATCTCTTTCCATTCCAGTTTCGGTATGTCAAACTGCAGCAGTATGGCCTCCTTCTTACCGTTGCGAATCTGGTAGAGCATGTTCTCGTCCAGCTTCAGCACGCTCGAACTGCCGTATCTGCTCCTGTCGGCCTCGGGGTAAGCATAGCTCGAGTGCGTTTTCTTGCCCGATGCCATGTCGTACATCTCCAGCAGTCCGTTCTCGAAGAACAGCATCACCGTCCTCTCGTTATACACCTCCACGTCCTGCAGATTCAAGTCTTTCCTTACCTTCAGCGTCTGCTTCGAATCCACGTCGTAGAGTCCATCGTCAGTTAGCAACCACGTAATGTTTCTGCTATCCACGAAGAGGTCCGTCACCTTCTTCGTCATGCCGAATTTCACGAACTCATCCTGCACCGATGCTGCAAACTTCTCAGACACCAGATCCACGCACGTTACCGATTTCGTGTTCTTCAGCCAGATGTGGTGATACTTGTCGAAGTACAGGTGATAGTTACCCCTGTATTTCTCCAGCGGGAATGTGTTTTCGTCCGTGGGGTCGATGTACTGGAATCGCTGCCCGTCGTAGAAGTTGATTTGTCCCATGGTGGCTATCACCATTCGGCCCGTCTTGGTACAGGCTATCACCTGCGCACTGTTGTCAGCCAGTCCGTCGGCTGCGCTGTAGTTACGGAACACGCGGATGGGCACTTCCTTCTCGGCCTTCACAATGCTGCCAGCCATCAGCATCATCACCATCATCATAGCCACCTTCACCAAGGCCGCCTTCCCGTTCTGTATGATACCATAGCTGTGCTCCATCATTTTTTGGTTTTAAGTTTTTATATCTTGTAAATTTGTTATTGCACTGCAAAGATACTAATAAATAATCAATCTACCAAACTTTTTATTAAAAAAATCACAAAGTCTAAGTGCATTATAACAGCACCAAGGCAAGGATGTCGCAATTCGCGACGGTGTCATTATCCTCAGCATCCATTGTCATCATTGTCATTGTCATTATTGTCATTAAGGATTCTCTAAATCGGAGGGGAGTTTTTAATACATAATAATATATAAATTATAATTTATATATTTTTATGAGCATTTTCAGCCCGAAAATGCTTAATGACAATCGTGACAATCATGACAATGACAACGTAGGTACATGTGTAGTAAAATTAATTAACATGAATCCAACTAATCTGGCTGTCAAGTTATGATGCTCCGAGAAAACCAAGATTTTAGTCGGAGAAAAATGGCGGTTTCATCGGAGTAAATTCCAGCCTTACCCGGAGGAAACTCCAAGGGCCCTAAAACCACAATAAAGAGCAGCCTCAAAGTTGATTAAATTTCCTGTGAATAATATTTACACTTTTAGCAACGAATAAGATTAATGTATTCTTCGTAGGGGATGAAGCGGGCGCCCATGGAGCGGAGATGTGGGGTTTCGAGTTGGCAGTCGATGAGGGTGCCGCCGAGTTTTGCGAACTGGCGGGCGAGGAAAATAAGGGCTAACTTGGAGGCGCTGGGCACTAACGAGAACATACTCTCGCCAAAGAATGAGGAGCCGAGGGTTACGCCGTAAAGGCCTCCAACCAAACGGTCTTTCTCCCAAACCTCGATGCTGGCGGCGAAGCCTTGACGATGGAGCTCGGTATAGGCTTTGACGATGTCGGGACCCAGCCAAGCGCCTTCCTCTGTGGAGCGGTTCTGGGCTGTGGCGCAGCCTTGCAGCACACCCGCAAAATCTTTGTTAACCGTGATGCGATACAGATCCTTATGAATGAGCTGGCGCATGGAATGACTCACATGGATCTCGTCAGGAAAAATGACAAAACGCTGGAGCGGACAGAACCACAGGGGCTCCTTCTGATCGCGATAGGAGAACCAAGGGAAGAAGCCGTTGGAGTAAGCGAGCAACAGGCGATCGACACTGAGGTCGCCGCCTACGGCTACAAGTCCGTCTTCCTCGCCTAAGTGGGGGTCGGGGAACCAAAGATTTTTATCGAGTTGGAAAACGGCCACTTCGTTAATTGAAAATTGAGAATTGAAAATTGAAAATTAAGAGGTGAGCATTTCTGCGCTTATAGTGATTTTGCCGCCGGACTTGAGGGAGCCGAAGAGGATTTCGCGGGTGAGGAGGGGCTTGAGGCGCTGGGCGATGACTCGATCCATCTCGCGGGCTCCATACTCGAGGGTAAAGCCTTCGGAGAGCAGGAGGGCGAAAGCCTCGTCGGTAAGTGTCATCTCCACCTGCTTGGCTGTGAGCTTGTCCTGAAGCTCGCGCAGCTTCTTCTGCAGAATGAGCGTGGCCATGGGGCGATCCATATCATTGAACACCACTGTGCCCGTGAGGCGGTTGATGAACTCGGGCTTGAAGGTTTTCTTGACTTGCTTCAGCATGGCCTCGCCTCGCGACACACCTCCCACGAAACCGATATTGGCCTGGGCGGCATACTGCGCTCCGGCATTGGAGGTCATGATGAGAATGACATTGCGGAAGTCGGCCTTGCGACCTTTATTGTCAGTGAGTCGGGCATAGTCCATCACCTGGAGCAGAATGTTGTAGATGTCCTGATGGGCCTTCTCGATCTCATCGAGCAGCAGCACGCAATTGGGCGTTTTGCGAATGGCATCGGTGAGCAGTCCGCCATCCTCGTAGCCCACATAACCGGCTGGCGAGCCGATGAGTTTGGCAACTGTATGCTTCTCGGTATACTCGCTCATATCGAAGCGTAACAGGGTAATTCCCAGCTCCTTAGCCAATACGCGAGCCACCTCGGTTTTACCCACACCGGTAGGACCGACGAAGAGTAGCGAGGCCAAGGGTTTGTTATCATCGAGCAATCCGGCCTTCGACATCTGGACGGACTCGACGACCTGACGAATGGCTTCGTCCTGACCATAGATTTGAGTTGACAGTTGAGAGTTGAGAGTTGACAGTTTCTCATTATCGTCGTCGGCTTTCATCGCCATCGCATCGACCTTGCAGGTTTTCGCCAATACTTCCGAAATCTCCGCCTTAGAGATTTCTCTCACCTCTCGCTTCTCCACACTCACCTCTGAGGCCGCACCGGCCTCATCAATCAAATCAATCGCCTTATCGGGCAGGAAGCGATCGTTCACGAACTTATAGCTGGCATCGACGGCAAAATCGAGCGCAGCCTCATCGTAAGTAACGTGGTGGAACGCTTCGTATTGCGGACGCAACTGACGGAGGATGTGCTTGGTTTCCTCGGGCGTGGGCTCAGGGATGTCGATCTGCTGGAAACGGCGCACCAGGCCCTTGGAGCGCGAGAAGTGGCGATTGTATTCCTCGTAGGTGGTGGAGCCGATGAAACGGATGTTGCCCGACTCGAGATAGGGCTTGAGCATGTTAGAGGCATCCATCGAACCCTCGCCGATGGCACCAGCGCCTACGAGCGTGTGGATCTCGTCGATATAAACGATGTTCTTGGTGCTCTCCTCCTGAATGCCGTCCATGATCTGCTTGATGCGGTTCTCGAAGTCGCCACGATACTGGGTGCCTGCAAGAAGGGTGCCGATGTCGAACTGATAGATGCGGCTGCCCTTGAGGCGCTCGGGCACACGGCCCTCCTGAATCATTCGGGCAAGGCCCCAGACGAGGGCGGTCTTCCCCACTCCGGGCTCGCCCACATGCAGCGGATTGTTCTTATCGCGACGGCAGAGCACCTGGATAGTACGCTCCAACTCCTGCTCGCGACCGATGAGGGGATTGTGGTTCTCGAAGTGATCGTTCATGCAGGTAACGAGTCGGCGCCAGGCGTCCTCGTGCTTGCGAGTGCCAGTCTCCTCCTCCAGATGGTCATCGAACTCATAGGCGCTTATAAGCTGGCTCATGAAGACAGTCTCCTTATTGATGAGGGCCTCCTTGAGCAGGAAGCAAGCCCACGACTCCTTGAGCTGCAGAATGCCCATAACGAGATGGGGCACATCGAGGGCCTGGGCGCTGCTGTTCATCACCTGTTCGTAGGCAAAATCGATGACCTGCTCCATCTGAGCCGACACCTGAGGGGCATAGTCCTGACCATCGGGGATGGACTCGGTCTCCTCGAGTTTCTCCTCGAGTTTCTCGGCCAACGACTCTGGCGAATAAAAACTGCTGAGCACCTGATTGAAGGTATAGTCATCGGTTAATGCCAGCAAGAGGTGTTCGGGCATGACGAACTCATGTCGGTATTCTTTGCAGCAGTCGAGGGCGAATCGCAGGGCCTTAGCTGCACGTTGGGTTTGTTTTATATCTGCCATTTTAGAGGTGAGAAGCTAGAGGTGAGAGGTGAGAGATTACTCTTGTTCTTCGGGTTCAACAGTAAGCCTTAATGGGAAGCCGGCGTCGCGAGCAAGGGTGGTAGCCTTGCGCACTTTGGAGGTGGCTACATCGTAACTGTAGATGCCCACCACAGCCTTGTCGGAATGGTGAACCTGCAGCATCAGCGTTTCGGCCTCAGACTGACTCTTGAGAAACACCTGCGTGAGGATCTGGACCACGAACTCCATGGTGGTGAAGTCGTCGTTATAGATGGTGACCTTATAGCGGCGGGGCTCACGCAAATCGGTGCGCTGACGTTCCTTGATAGATGATTGTTCCTTAGGCATACGCTTTTGTTGGAAGGGAGACAGAATCACTTGGGCACTTCGAGGACGAAGCGGGCACCTTCGAGGTAATCGGTATCGAGGGTGAGATCGCCACCGAGGCTATTGGCATGGCGCTTGCAGAGCGGCAGACCGAGGCCGAGACCATTCATCAGATCGTCGATCTTAGTGAAGGGATGGAAGAGAGCGGTAGTGGACTTATCCTTGATGCCGGGGCCCTTATCCTCGACTATGAACTGCACAGTATGTTCAGTTTCCTTTATGCGCACCTTGATATGCTGGCCATCGGAGAACTTGCAGGCGTTGTAAAGCAGATCGCGCACAGAACGCATGAGATAAAGATGGTTGGTAAGAATGTGCAGCGTATCGGGCACCGTAGTCTCCATCACGGCATGCTTATCGGGGAAGTGGGTCTTGGCGTAGGCGATGCACTCCTGAACGAGGGCATTGCACGATACCTCGTCAGTGCGCTCGTACTTCCTGCCGCCACCCATCTCGGAGCTATCGTAGAGCATGAGCACCATTCGGTTCAGCTTGATGGCATTACTCTTCATCATGGACGTGATGGTGTTCATCTCGTCCTGACTCATGAGGGCATCTTGCTCGCTCTGCTCAGCTTGGATGGCCTTATAACTATCCTCGAGCAGACCGGTAAAGCCGAGGATGACGTTAAGCGGCGAGCGCATCTGCTGGGCCACCTTGTGGATGAACATGTTCTCGCGCTTTAGGATCTGATCCTCCTGATCCATGTTGTTCTCCAGCTCGCGGTTGATGCGTTCGGCCTCCTGAATGCGGTTGGTGACATCATTCATACGGATATAGAGTCCGTTCTGCATGCGCGAGAGACTATCCTGGAGCTGCCCCACAGGATTGCGGCTGTCGCTCATGGGAATGCGTTCATCAAGCTGACCTTCGGCTATGCGGCGCGAGGCTCCCATGAGGTAATGGAAGGGCTCGATGATATAGCCCACCACGCGACGGGTAAGCCACATGATGAGGATGAGACCAATGATGATAATCAGACCGATGAAGAACATCTGGCGATGATAGCCTTGCTGCATGCCACTGACAGGACTCACCATAGCGAGGCTCCAGTTGGTGCCGGGCACTGGCTGATAGCACACGTAGCAATCGCTATCGTGAACCTTCATGTAGAGCGAACCAGAGCGGCCAGAGGTCATCTCATGGCCCAGGGTAATAAGCTCGCTATGCTGACGCGGATCGGCATCGGTGAAGATAGTCTTGCGGAACAGGCGCGTGGTATCGGGATGGATGAAGTAGCGGCCATCGCTGCCCAGCAGCACGAAATAGGCACCGGGATAAGGATGCTCAGTGTTAATGACACTGCGAGCGAGCTGAGCAAACGAGATGTCGGAGGAGACCACACCCACCACGCGGCCATTGACACGTAGCGGACGGCAATAGGTGGCCACAGCCGCATGATGATCGATGGCGCTAGCGCTGTTGTCATCGAAAGGTTCCTCCCAAGCGGAATGGCCCGTATTCACAGGCTCCTGATACCACTGCTTGGAGAAGTAATCAAAGGGAGGCTCAAACATGGTGGTAATGCTATCGCCATCGTTGACCGTATAGAGCGAGAAGTAGCGCCCATACTGCGGGAAGGTGTTGGGCTCGGCACTCACGGAGCAGCTGAGGATATGGCGGTTCTGGTGCACCATGCGATGCGAGATGGAGCGCAGGGAATCGGGGTTGAAGTGCTCCTCGAGCAACCAGGCATTGGCCTCGGTAGAAGTCTCCACAGAGCCCATATAGGCGCGCACATTCATCACTGTGCGACGGAGCGTGCTATTGGCGCTCTCGGCTGCCTCGAGGCGGATGAGATAGAGCGACTTAATGAAGAGTGTACCCACGCAGAGGATGAAAATGGGAATGGCCATCAGCAGGATACGAAGGCTGAGCTTACTAGAGAGACTACGTCGTAACTTACTCATTATCAGCCTCCTTTCCCTTAATGTTCTCAACTACCTTGAGCGTTTCGTCGAGCAGATTAATGATGGCTTCACTCTTCGACTTGATAGCCTCTACCTGCTTCGTGAACTTGGTCTCGTCCAAGTCGCAATAGTTATTGCAGAGATTGGTAACCGTACGCTCCAGCGTTTCGGAAGGCACAGTCATCTGATTGGTCATATAGTGGATGAAGCTGGTCTCCATGTTGTCGGTCTCCTGCGCCTTGTGATAGCCCTTGCGCAGCACCTCGGTACGCGACTTGAGATTGGCTACCTGCGTGGAGAGTTCGCTGAGTCGGCCCGAAACCGAACGCTGCATCTGCTGTATCTGCATGTGCAAATCGCCTATCTCATCATCGCGACGGGTATCGGTGACGATCTCCTTGAAATTGCTGCCCACCATATTATCCACCGACTGCACCAGCTGATTGAGTGGCTGGAGTTGGCGGCGGATGGCCCAGCGCGACACCAGCAGGAAGACCACCAGTCCAATGATGGCGATCACAAGCACAATGATGATGAGGTTATTATGCACGCCGAAGATATCGTCGTCAGGATAAATCACACCTAAACTCCACCCCAGCGCTTCCTGATGGGTATTGGCCTTCTCGCTGCGGGCGAAGGGTTTATAGAACACGCACCAGTCGTCGCCAGCCATCTGGAAGTAGTTATAGCCCGTCTTGCCGGCCAGCATCGACTCAGCAGCCTCCATGATACCATGACCGCCTACACTATCAACCAGAGCATAAACCGACTGATGGGTGTAATACTCAGGATAAGGATGGACGATGAACGAGCCATTGCGCGCCAGCAGCACACTAAAGCCGTGTTCGGAGGGCTTGGAGGCGAGCACCACGTCGGAGAGCAGTTCCACAGGCACATCGACTGCCAAAGTGCCAACCAGCTGACGCTGGCTGTCGTAGATGGGTCGGCAATAGGAAATGGTGACACCCTCGTCTTCCTCCTCAGGCAGGGGGTTGGTCCAGCAGGCGCGACCCTTGCCCATGGGCTCGAGATACCACACATGCTCAGTATAAGGGCGATCGCCAAACGAAGTTTCGGCCACGAGCGAATCGCCTGCCTCGGAACTCAGATGGACATAGGTCATGAACAACTCGCGATCAGGATAGAAGTAGGGTTTGAAGGCAATGGCACAACCCGTGATGTAAGGGCTGCTCTCCACAATGCGGCTGCAGTAGGTAAACATGCGGTCGCGCTGAGAGAGGTGATTGCGCAGGTCCTGATACACAAAGTCGGTGCTCTGCTCTACATTCACCAGGATATTATCCACTTGCTGTACAGTGCCCGAGAGCATCTGCTGGGCGTTATGCATGGCTTCATCCTTCAGGGCCTGATGGGCAAACCACGACAGCGCACCCAGCGACACCAGCAATAGCAATACAGTGCCACAGGATACGAGGACAGTAAGCCTAAGTGAAGAGGCCGAAAAATGAAGCTTCGGGAAACGCATGGGCTAACGTTTGCGGCGGATAACCAGCCAAACCAACAATAAACCAACCAGAGCTACTACCCCGAGGGTAGCACCATAAAGGAACAAGGGCTGGCGCACATTCTGACGGGGCGCTACAACGCAGAGGTGCCAGTTGATGTGCTCAATAGGACCATAGAACACTGTGGAGGGCACTCCGTCGACGTTCATATCGATGGTACCACACTTATTATCAACAAAGTCTTGAAGCACCTTATGATCGTCGATAGCCACAATCTTATCAACGGGATGAACAATACAGCTGCCATCCTCGGCAATGATGACCGAGAAGAAATCGAGCTCAGAGTGATTATGATAAGCATTGAGCACGCTGTCGGCCTTGGTGGCGTCGTCGATTTTCTGAAGGGCCTTAGTGAGCCACTCGAAGGTCATATCGGCACCACAGACGCAGGCCAACTTACCCGAAGCATCGTAAATGGGCTCGACAAAAGTGGTGTAATGGCCGCTGATATCGGTGCCATCGTAATAATAATAAGGATCGGACCAGAAGCTTTTGCCGAAGTTCTTGGCGCGCTTATACCATTCACTCTTGGTATAGTCGTGGCGGGCTGAACCTACCTGAGACAACTGGAAATCGGTGGTATCGGTATGATGCACATAGGGCTCAAACCAGCGGCCCTTCTCAGGGAAAAACTCAGGTTCAAAAGCGGCAAAGTAGCCTCGCACATCGGGTGCCAGGCGGGTTTTGCTCATCAGGGCATCCACCACAGCATTGGGCGAAGAGAGATTTTTCTGCACCTCGTCGAACACATTCATGGCATTCATCTCCATACCCTGAACGGTTTTGGCAATGCGCTCCGCATGGACGTTCCTGATACCTAAATAACGCGCATGATTCTCGGCTTCCATCACGAAACTGGTGGAAACAAGCGATACAGCAATGGTGATGGCCAATACTATAAACACAATCAGCATAACATATAGTTTATGCCACTTAGAGGTTTTATCAGTTGTTTGATTCACGGCTATATATGAGTTTAAAAAATAGCTAATAAGATTGAATACTTTGTGCAAAGATAAGAAATTAATCAATCGAAACCAATAATCAATTGCTAAAATAAACAAATTTTAACAAGACGAAATCATTATTTATAATTAAATCTGAAACGTTTGAAATAAACATAGCTGTGGCATGAACTTCGTGAGAGACTATTATTATCCCGAGAAGGGCCATCGGTACTGTCCGTTTGCATGGCGCAACCGCGAGAACCACGAGGAGATACTGACTGAGGAAAAGGGCGACGCCGACTTTGACTATCTGGAGGCAAACTGGTTTACGAGTGTGATAGATGCCGACACCGCCATGTGGTCGGAACCCTTTGCCGACGGCTATGATAACGTGACGCAGTTGGCTGCCTACATGGTGCCCATACACAATCAGGAAAGAAAGCCCGTAGCAGTGCTGGGCGCCGACATATCGCTCGACTGGCTGACGAACAAACTACTGGAGACGGATAGCGCCTATAATGCTCTGAATCCGTTTGCCACCAACGTGCTGGGACTGCGCTCCAGGAGTTTCATCGTGAACCACGACGGATCGTTCATCACCCACCCCGAAGGCGAGCTGCGTCTGGAGGGTCTGATATTCAACCACCTGAAGCCCATCGGCGACTATAAGATGTCGACACTGATAGACCATATCGAAAAGGGCATCATGAGCGAGCAGGAGAGCCAACAGAAGTTTCTGTTTGATGGCACAGAGTGCTATCTGTTCTATACGCCCGTGAAATACACCCGATGGATGATGGTTTCGGTGGTGCCGTGTAAATCGATCGACATGCCTGGCATTTATTACGGTCTGAAGATTCTGGGCATCTTCATCGTAGCGATGCTGCTCATAGCGCTACTATGCTATCATTACATCATTGTGTACGGCAAGAAATACTGGAAGAAGGAATAAAACAAGAATCCCTCGCCAAGATTGGTGAATAAAACAAGAATCCCTCGCCTTGAGTGGCGGGGGATTCTTATTTTGAAGTCGAGGTGACAGCCACCTGACGATAACATGCAAGTAGATACTTGGTCAGCTCCAGTTCAATGGCCATCCTTCGCTCATTATAGCTCAGATTCCAGATGCATTCTCCCAGAACGGCATTAACCACCGTCCTGATTTCATCCTGAGTGCGCCAGATGGAATCAAAATCAGTCATCGAACTATCTTTGCTTTCTGCAGGTTGTCAAAGTCATCCCAGAAATCAGACACCTCAGAGTCACTAAAGCCATTGGAGGATAGCTCATGTAGGATGGCATCGAGAAGCTGAACTTTAGATATGTTCAAGTTTGGATCAACATCAATGGGATAAGTGATAATGTCACCCAATGATCCTACATGAACATTGGTAATGGCTATTTCACCATCAACCAGCTTCACCTGAATACGTCTGTTTGAGCCGTACTCAGGCTTAGTCTCACGCAGTTTCTGATATAACGGCAATTCGCTGTACTGCTCAGAATCCACTGATTGTATGAGTTCTCGTAACGTCATTGACAGCCCCAATGTTAATCTGTTACCACTTCATTGAAATGCTCCTTGCCCCAAGCTATCAGAGCCGTAAGTGCTGGCATCAGCGATTTGCCTGTCTCTGTCAGGGAATACTCCACTCGGGGAGGAACCTCCGGATAGACCTCACGATGTACCAGGTGGCTCTGCTCCAGATTCTTCAGTGTCTGCGAGAGCATCTTCTGGGAACAGTCCGGCATCAGACGACGAATCTCATTAAAACGCAATATACCAGTCATTCCCGACCCTTGGTCGCCTACCCGTTGCCTTTCGCTGGTGTGAAGCATATAGAGCACCAGCATAGACCACTTGTCACCGAAACGACTCACTACTTGCCTGATAGGACAGGCTAAATACTCTGCTTTAATATCTGCCATTTCAATTTGCGATTTTACAATTTACGATTTACTATTTCTGTGTTTACACGGCAAAGGTAACCAATAGTTACCGAATTACCAAATTACACTTAGTTAATCTAAGTTAACACCACTTTCGCAGAAGTCCGATAACATCACAATTC
>JAEEGJ010002931.1_pt1 | contig 73186 bp, 67 predicted proteins | sample 8958761 | NCBI WGS metagenome assembly JAEEGJ01 (sample SAMN16246546, study PRJNA631951) | gut metagenome | biome: gut microbiome; feature: rumen; material: RS-attached | host: Bos | place: Iran: Karaj | collected 2018-10 | reverse complement strand
GAAAACTTTACCCAATTTGTTTTGAATTCTATCAGTGCCGCAGTTTTACGCTGCGGTATTTTTTGTATTTAGAAAACTTCCGGTTTGAATCCTAATGTCATTAAGCTAACCAAATACGCTAAAAGAACAGGGTAGTGCCTGTTTCAATTACAGGTATTGAAGAAGTACAACCAATTATAATAAGAGATTCAGGCATGGCGCATCAACTTAAATTTGGTTCACTTAAAATTATTGAAATGACGAAATATAGCCGCTTAATGCCGAATGACTGGATTAAACAACTTGCTGTTCGTAAAAATTATTTTATATTATAAATGTTCAAGATGTTAAAGCTACATTTTTTTACTGTATACATATTTATCTTGTTCTATATTTAAAACGAAACGACTCCCGAACGGGAGCCGTAAGTCTTTTATGCAATTAGCTTAATTCAAAGATGAATTTATAAGGAGCTGATCCAGTGCAGAGGAATCGGATGTGATATCTCCGATATTTATGCTGTCTGATATCTGACTGTCATTGCTGAATGCAGACATATTTTCTGTAAGGATCAATACCTGCTTATCAGTTATTTCTGATATATCATCAGCAGGGATCGTATCAGCTTCTCTTAAAGGTATCTGTCCAACGTAAGTCTTGTCTATTGTCTCAAATTCTTCTTCCACGTTTGGTACAAAGAGGCTTGTTCTGTCGAATATCTTTGTAGGATTGCCGAAGCATTCAAGACCTTCATCAAGGTGCATATACGCTGTGTTTACCCAGTCTGTATCGTCAAGAATGAATTCTTCTTCGTTCTCGAAAGCTTCCTGAGCAGCTGCAATAGTATCTGCCTTGAGCTTTACAGACTCTTCGGTTGCATTGAATTCAAGAGTATCCTTATCTACTGTACCTGTGATAAGATCAGCAAATCTGAACTCGTATGTTTCGTTTCCGTTCTTGAAGTTGCTTATAGTGAGTACGTCTTCTGTACCCTTTACGATCATATCGAGGCTGTTGCTGTTATTTTCGTTTTCTACGAATTCTACTTCGTCGGAAGTTATGTCAAAGAGTTTTATGATACTCTTTTCATTGCTCCACTCGTTGATAGTATCGTGATCGTAGCCCTTTGCGAAAATGTATGTATCTATTCCTGTGCTTCCGGAGAGTGTATCGTCTCCCGAACCGCCGTCAAGAATATCATTTCCTGTTCCTGCACCGATCATATCCTTGCCGCCGAGAGCGTGGTACTCAACATTATCGTTTACATATATGCCCATCCAGTGACCGTTGTTATCATCAACAGCAGGCTCGAATGAAACGTTTCTGTTTTCGATGATCTCATACTGTCCGTATACCTTGTCATCTTCAGCTTCAAATACAAAACTGATGTTACGGTTGCTGTTATAGTCGAAGAAGTGATCCACTGTCAGAATGTCGTTTGTACCTGCGCCGCCAAAGCGAAAGATAAGGTCATTATTGAGATTACGTGAAAGCTTCATATTTGCTGTAGTGTAATCCTTGATAAGTATAATGTTGTTGTCGGAAGAAGCGTCGATAATATCGTTGTCGTAGCCCTTGCCGTAGATATATGTATTGTCGCCGTGATCTCCCTGTAAGAAATCATCGCCCTTGCCGCCGTCGAGTACATCAGCACCACCGCCGCCGTAGAGCTTATCGTTGCCGTCTCCGCCACTGAGGTATGAACCGTCATCGCCTGCATAGAGTGTGTCGTCTCCGCCTTCACCGAACATTACATTTAGGCCGTTTCTGCCGTTGAGAATATCATTACCGTCGCCGCCGTACATGAAGTCCATGTCTTTGCCACCGTTGAGTACGTCATCACCGTCGCCACCGTAGAAGATATTGAAGCCGTCGCCGCCTTCGATAATATCATTATCAGCAGTACCGTTGAATACTTCACGGTTTCCGCCACCGATATTATCAATAGAGCTTTCACAATTGGAAATGAAATCGTAATTTAGCGGATTTGTGAGGAAATCACGAAGGCCGATAGTTTCTTCGCTGTCTTTGTTTGTAAGAACAAAGCCCTTTCTTGCGTCGATGGACATATCATAATCATCAATTGAAAGTCCGCCAGTGAATACGATTTTGGTGTCACCTTCAGCATCGTTAACGATATCATTACCATGATCTTTATCAAAGTAATAGGTGTCGTTACCTGCACCTCCATTGAGGATGTCGTCGCCTTCTTCACCATGAATAACGTCGTCACCATATCCGGCATTAACGATATCATTTCCAGCTCCTGCAATAATTAAATCATTACCGTTTCCGCTATTGATAAGATCATTGCCACCTTTTCCGTAAATAATGTCTGTCGAATTTGTACCATTAATAGTATTGCCGTTATCATCCCCCTTAATAGCACTAAATACGGCATTATCAATAATGTCTACATACTTCGGTTCATTTCTGTGGAAAAATTCTCTAAAATCGTGAAAAAGTTGAAAATCTTCGAGAATATCTGTTCCGAGATAGCTAATGTATGTGCATACATCAGCAAACTCCTTTTGTGATATTTGCCCTGATTCAACCATAATGTACATATATGCATTAAATAATGCTGAATCAACATTAAATTTATTATCTTTCTCAGTAATCATGAGCATTTCAGTATACTTAAGTACATCGCTTCCGAGCATAGCCATAAAATACATATCAACAAGTTGATTATAAACGTTTTCAAGAATAGGTGCAGCTGCAGAATTTGGATTTTCACCATTAATACCGATAAAGCCCTCACCCATAAATTTTTCTATTACAGTTAATTTTTTAGCGCTGAAACTAGCTCCTCTGCTTCCTTCTTCGATGCTGTCAGTTTCACATATAAAATGTACTATCTTCTCGACTATTGTTCTGCGTATAAGATTGTCTTTTTCATCTTCAAATTCATTTATTAAGCCTATAAGTTCGCCAGTATCATCTTTTTCTACAGCGCTGTTCAGTGAACCTACTTTGCCATAACTTCGAACTTGTGGAATGCCATCTATAGCTTCAGTTATACCTCCAACAACGTTGTCAATAGCATCAAACAGATCAGATGCAACCCACATTTCACCGATTTCATAAGTGTTCCCATTAACATCTTTATATAATGATGTATTACCGATAAGAGCTTCAGTACCAGTACTTGCGTTTGATTCTATATATTTCAAATCTATTTCTGATATGTCGCTTTCAATCAATGTTTTTAATTCGTTGCTTTCAGAAATACCATTGCTGTTTTCATCAATCCATATTTTAAGATTGTCAAATACTTCATCTTCCTCATTAATTACCCCATCTTCATTTGAATCGTAATGTGATAAAGCTTCAAATCCATTTTTTGCTGTAATGTTATCACCTATTTCATGGTAATCTCCAAACACTTCTCTGCCGTTATCAATAATGCCGTTTCCATTAAGATCAAGTGCAAGAATAGCATCACGAGTTGTCCAATTGATTTTTTCTGCAAAGCCATCACAATTCAAGTCAAAATAAGCACCGTATTTCTTTCGTTCAATATTAAAACCGTCTTTCCCTATATCAAGGATAAGTGGATCTACAGGAACACGTGCATTTGAAGCTCCAAAGATTTTATCGGATAGCCATTCACCAAAGCTCCATATTCCATCATGTATTAATTCGCCCAATTTTTGACCGGCAAAAGCAAGAGCTACAGCAGCACCAGCTACTAATACAACTCCAACTAATGGAGTAAGAGTGCCTGCAACCACTAATCCACCTACAAATCCAGCAACAGCAGGTAATGCAGCTTGTTCCAAGCCGACAGACCCAATTGTGCCTGCTGCCCATCTGGTAACTTTTTTAGCACCAGCCTTTGTATCACCCGTTTCAATTCCTGTTTTTACTGCATCAGCTATAGTTGAAACTCCACTAAATATGATCAAGCCATTACATACTTTTGAAAAAGAGGCTGCTGAACTACGAAGTTTTGGAACATATTCACCAACTGCTGAAAGATATCTTGTCGTTTCAGGAGCTTTTGAACCATATAATTCCATTGCTTTAGCGCCATAGTCTAAAGCTGTTTCTGCATCAAATGATTTAGCTGCTGATATAACATCTGAAACATATATACCTATTTCATTAGTTTTATCTATTGCTTCCTTTGCATTAACTTTTTTATCATTATTATCATTTGAATCTTGAGAAGCAGATGTTGAGGTATTGTTAGAAATGCCGTTTATTTTGGAGGATAATATCATCGAATTAAGCGTCGGATATTTTAATGCAAAGTTTTTATCATTAGAAGCGAAAGATAAAGGATTTGCTGAATTATTATTTGAACTTTCACTGTTTGTATTAGTATTTGATTCATTTATAGTTTCTTCAGGAATATAATCTTCTGATGAACATATTTCACTATTGGTATCGTTAATATTTTGGTTAATTAATGCTACTATGTTATCATTAGAATATATAGTCTTTTTTATATTTGAAAGAGTTCCGTTGTCATCATTTATTGAATCAGAATATTCAACGCATAATCTTGTCATCTCTTCATACAATGAATTTATGGTATTCATTGAATCCATAAGATTATTGAATAAACCTTTTTCGTTTACTGATAGTATTTCGTCTAGGAAATCACTTGATACTTCATTTGGGTCGAAATACTGTTTAACAATATTTGTAAAAATAGTATTATCTGAAACAGCAAAAAAAGGTTTACAAACATTTTTGTCTTGGCAACTATCATCGTAAGAAAAGATCATCTTAAGATGACCGTCATCATCATATATCATTTCACCGTCTTTGTTTGTTGAAATGGCTGTGTTTTTTAGAAAATCGTAATTTTGAAGAGCGATATATTCGCTTACAACCTGAAGAGCTTTATCTTCTGAATAACCAAGCAATTCAGTATTCATTTTATAAAGTTCACATATTTCATCTTTAGATATGTAATTAATGCGTTTAACATCTGAAGAATTAATTATATTTTTAATTATATTAAGCCAATTTTTATCTTGGTTTTCCGAAGAGCAAATAACCATAACATTTTCTTCGTGTATATTTGCAGAAACATATTCGTAAATGTCCATATCAACTCTTTTTAGAATTGAATTTGCATTTTCTTCACCGAACATTTCAGTTAAACTGGATATGATATCATCATTATGAACAATACCATATGCACCTGTTTGATGAAGGCTTATGTATTGCCCATCTGTTTTACCAAGATTATAAGCGATTTCTTCTGTAGGAATATCATATAATGTACCATTTTCAAATATTACATTATACGACTCGTTTGATGAAAATAGATTATCTTGTTCAGAAGCAAGTAACTTACTGAAAACTATTGAAGCCATTTCGTCAATTTGTTCATTAGAATATTCTTTTTCTAAGTTTACATAATCAGAAAGTCTTTCTAAAATTGAGTTTGTTAAATTTTGAATTTCCATTGTTTTTCCTCCGATTTGTATATTTAAAATGCAAAGATTGATACTTTGACTTTTTTTTAACATATATGCATATACTTATAAAAAATGCTATTCATTAGTTCTTAATAACATTAATGATATACTATAATGCTTATGACACCACCAATAACAAGTAATATACCTGCAATTATCATTTTGTATAAGCTTTTTTTACTATTATCAACATATCTTTTATTGGGATCAAATCCTCTGCCTATAGCTCTATAAAGGATTAAGTTGATTGGTTGTGAAGGGCAACTATTTTTTATTTTTATTTGAACTTTTAATCCAACCTCCGGTACTTCATTTGCCATAAATAGTGACATAGCGTCGACTTCTTGTTCATAAGACAATCCGTCATAAAAGTAGCTTACTATTATTTTTTTATTAATTTCGTTTATTCCCTTTATGGTACCATATACTATTGCAAATTCTCCTTGTGTTTGTTTATTTCTCAAATATAATCCAAAAATGATTATTAGTATACCAGTTATTAACATAAAAAATGACGAGAATAAACTCATATTAATTCATTCCTTTATTAGTAAAATACGTTATTATAGAGCATTCCATTAAAAAAATGGGCATTATTAATTTGCAAATATCAATAAATCTGTTGTTGTGATAATGCACAAATAATACAATATAAATAGAATGTATATAATATGCTTATGACGATAAAAACTCATTTATCCAAGCTAATACTTGAACTGATTGTTAATAAACAAATATTATTTTATCATATAATGGCGTAAGATTCAAGTCAAATATTGCGATGTGGTGTGAAATAATTTTGGAATTGTCAAGAAATGTGCAGTCAGAGAATACCAAAAATCTTGGATATGCAGGATTAAGGCGGAGTGATGAACTGATTCGGTTGAAGTTCTTAGTGTCACAGGTGGGAGAACATCTGCATTGAAGCTGTTGATCCTGTGAGTGTTGTAGTAGCCGAAGATATATCTGAAGATCTTGTTCTTTCCTTGTTTGCTTTCTATCTCTTCTGGTATTCAAGCTTATGGAAAAGAGGCTTGAGAAAAAATACACATGTGAAGAAATACTTGATACACTTAAGGCAATGAACTTTGCAGATGTTCAGGAACAAGGATATATTCCTCTTTATGAAAGAAATCGAATCACAGATGATTTTCATAAAATCGGTGGCGTCAGAACAGATTTTGATTTCATTACCAAGCAGAAAATAAAGAATATTGAAAAACTAAGCAAACATCGCTGATCTAAAAAAATAACTACCTTTCAGGAAAAACAACAACAGCCTCCAAATGACGTATCTACGCCTTTTGAAAGCTGTTTTTCTTCTCGCAACTGTAAAACTCCGGATTATAACAAAAGAGGAGCATTTCAAAGAACTGTTTTCGTTTTTTAAATTATAAATTGCATAGCCTCTGAAATTGCATCTTTGCTTCATGCATAAGAGAGGAATAATCAATATCAACCCTATTACGAAGAAGATCGGTCATTTCACTGATTGGAGTTGTCAGTGGAGTTAATGAAAGATTTAAGTACATACCTTTCATAGCGTGAGCTGTCTCAAATGCTGAATAAAAATCCTTGGAATTTTTCTGCTGCTCAAGATCAGATAATCTGTTTTCATTGAGAGATTTATTCACAAGCATAAGATATAATTTCTCATTGTTCAGGCAACGTTTAAGTTCTGCATCGACATCTGCACCGAAATCTCGGAGCTTATTAAGAGTCAGCAAAATCTATACACTCCTTCCAACTCCTGCTTTTGCAAGAACAGTAAGATCATCAGCAGGAATAGGCTTGGAGAAATAATATCCCTGTATTATATCGCATCCAAGATCCTCTAAAAGTTCAAATTGTTCCTTTGTTTCAACGCCCTCAGCAATAACTGGTACATCAAGTAATCTTGCAATATCTATCATTATTCCTACCAAACGGTATTCCTTTTTATTATCGCATATATTCTTAATGAATTCCATATCTAGTTTCAATGCATCTATTGGTAACGAACAAAGCATATTCAGTGAAGAATAGCCGCTACCAAAATCATCCATCTCTATTTTGAAGCCGTTTTCGCGAAGAAGTGTTACATTGTTGATTATTTGTTGTGAATTGTCAGAATATGCAGATTCTGTAATTTCAAGCAACAAACTGTTATTATCAATACCATTTCTTTTGATTATATCATTTAATATTTCAACCAATAGTGGATTGAAAACATCAACTCTTGAAACATTGACAGATACAGGTATGTTTAATCCTTCTTCTTTCCAGCGCTTTATCTGGTCTGCTGCTTCATTCCAAACATATTTGTCAAGTTTTCTGATTAGACCATTGTCTTCAAAAAGAGTTATAAACTCACCTGGGGGAATAACTCCATATACAGGATGAAACCAACGAACAAGCGCTTCTACACTTGTCAGAATGGGAGTACTGCCTTTAATACTGTATTTAGGCTGATAAAAAACTTTAAACTGTTTTTCGGTCAGTGCATTGTCCATATCGTGTACTAGACGTTCGGAATAGAGTTCCTTATTGTGAAATTCTTCGTTATACACTTCAAAACAAGTAGTGTAGTTGTTTTTTATATTTCTGCATATAAGTCCTGCACGTTCAAAACGCTGTTCTATATCAAGGTCGCTGCCATCATCAGTGTATACACCTATTCTGAAACTAACCTTTCGATTATCCGATTCTTTTTCAATCATAGATATGAAATGCTGAATTTGCCCTTTGGATTCGTCAAAATGAGGAATATAAATACCAAAACAGTTACTATTACTTCTACAGGCTAGACCACCAACCTGACAAACAAAATCATGGATACAATTACCGATCTTTTTCAAAAGCATATCACCATATGCTCTTCCGTATAGTTCGTTGATAATATGAAAACGGTTTATATCAAGCACAAGTGCATCCATAGGCATATTATCATTCTGATTGTTTAGCATTCTTGCATATTCATAAAAGAATTCTTTATTTAACAGACCTGTTAGCTCATCTCGTTCTGTGTCAAGTAATATTATCCTATCTTCGGCAAGTTCGATAGAATGCTTAACTCGTGCTCTGATAACATCAGGAGCTTCATAAGGTTTTGAAATAAAGTCTGCTGCACCTAACTGTAGGCATTTGACTTCAGCTTCTTTTTCCGATGTAAGAACAATTACTGGAATACGGCACAATTCATTATTGGAACGCAAAATCTTCAATAAACCATAGCCGTCAAGTTTTGGCGTATGGAGATCAAGAAGGATAAGAGAGAGTGCTGACTTTATTTTTTTTATAATATTAAGCGCAATCATGCCGTTCGGTGCATAAATGACATCATACAAGTCACTGAGCATAGCGCCGAGCATTTCTCTTTCAATTGATTCATCATCAACTATAAGCACTGTCCTGTGAAGTCCTTGCTTCCGCTCAAGCAATTCTTGCATTTTGATCCCCCCCAGATCAAGAATTTGGCATTATTATACCATAATTTTTGGTTTAAATCAATTATTGTGTGTAAATAAACTAAATAATTAGACTAATGAGATGCAATAGCGTTTTGGGGACAAAAATAATTAACATTCTGCTGTTAAGTTGTGATGATATTATTAAGGTAAGTGATTAATTATACTAATTATATTTTCTGTTCAGCTTTTTCTATTATTCAAAAAGTAATTGCTATTCAGCTAAATTAAGCCATTTGGAAGCTCGATGGTAACGTTTAATAATACTGAAATTATGTTGGGTTCGGATTATGGTCACGAAGAACGTAGAGCATACCAAATTAATGATTTAACTATGAGAAACGCCCTTGTGTCGGTTCAGTTTTACAATTTCCAATTTATCAGAGATATGCTATAATATTGAAGTAACAAAAGAATTGAGGTGTTCTATTTGAGAAAAACGTTTGAAGAGCATGTTTTGAAATGAAGATAAAATTACGTCTTCAAACCTTTATCGTTGTAGATCTGAGATGATGCAAAAAAATTCACCTTTTATTTCCTGATACTGTCTATTGTATAATCGTGATTTAGAACAGTGAGCTGAAATGCACACATTACAGCAAGTGGATAGTATTATATCATTTCTGCTTGTGTTACAGTTGTATAAATATAAATAAATGCCTTGACAAATTATATGATATATGGTAGACTTACTAATAATACTAATGGTTTAATATATCTTGTTTTATACATATTAAGATTTTCAATATATATAAAGCATTACATTATCTAATAAAAGAAACTGTTATAGTATAAAAATTTTATTAAGGAGGAGCTAACTCATGAAAAAAATACTATTCATAAAAAAAGCTGCTATACTTGCTTTAACCATTTTCGGCGGAGCTTTATGTTCACCTGTAGGAAATAACGCTTTATTCGGAAACATTATTACCGCTAATGCAGAAACATCTACAGCTAACTTTGATTCTAAAACAGGTACTCTTACACTCAGTGGAGAGATCTGTAGGGATGAAATCTTAGAATTAAAAACCAATCGTGATATAGAAACAATCATCTGTGCTCCGGGTGCTATATTACCAGCAGATTGTTCCGAGCTTTTCTGCGGGATTAGCGCAAAATATATAGATGTTTCAAATGCTGACGCATCAAAAGTAACAAATGCATACTCGATGTTCTACGGCTGCGGAAACCTTCATGAATTAATAATTGATTTTTCTAAGGCAACTAACCTTACCAATATGCAGAACATGTTTGCTTATTGCCCTTCACTTATATCACTAGATCTCAGCAACTTCAATACCAAAAACGTTACAAATATGCGCGGAACGTTTGTAAGTTCAGGGCTGAAAGAGCTTGATCTCTCTAATTTTTATACTTCAAATGTTACTGATATGAGTTTTATGTTTGCATACTGCAATTCCCTTTCATCTATTGATATCAGCAGCTTTGATACAAAAAATGTTACAAATATGAGTGGCATGTTCCGTGAATGCATAAGTCTGAATTCAATAGATGTATCACATTTCAATACCTCAAAAGTAACCAGTTTCGAGGGGATGTTTAAACAGCTTGTTTTTGTAAATAAACTTGAAGAGATCAATATTTCAGGCTTAGATACATCTAGTGCAACTGATTTGAGCGGAATGTTCTCAGGATGCAAAAATATTAAATCAATTGACGTATCCAGCTTCAATACTTCAAAAGTTAAAGACTTCTCCGGTATGTTTGAAAGCTGTGGCTCCCTTATATCTATTGATGTAAGCAATTTTGATACATCTAATGCAACTTGTTTGAAAAGAATGTTTGGCGAATGCCATAATCTTGAATCTATTGATGTAAGCAATTTTGATATATCTAATGCAACTGATTTGGGCGGAATGTTTGCATACTGTGGTAAAATCACTTCTTTTGACCTGAAAAATTTCAACACTCAAAATGTAACTAATATAAGCGGTATGTTTTGTGGCTGTACCTCATTATCTTCAGTAGATGTTAGTAGCTTTGATACATCAAAAGTTACTGGTATGAGTGCTATGTTTGCAGACTGCACAAATATTTCATCTCTTGATGTAAGCAATTTTGATACAAGTAATGTAACAGATATGGACCGTATGTTCGATGGTTGCTCAAAGCTCACTGCGCTTGACCTGAGTAATTTTAATACACATAGTGTTCGTTACATGAATAGAATGTTCCGTAATTGTTCATCTCTTACCAATCTTGATGTATCAAATTTTGTTACAACAAGAGCTGGTTATAATCAGAGGGAAATATTACTCAATTGCCCTGCATATCACATATTCTGTGAAGGTGTAAGGCTCACTCTTGATAATGGATTTATCGGTATCAGTATGGTTTTCGTCCCTAACGCTGAAGTTAAAACAGTTGTTATGGAAAGCCCTAATGGAATTAAAAAGTTTGATATTTCAGAACTTGCTGCTGATGAAAACGGAAGATATACTATTTCAAGCTATGTAAATGCAATTCAATCAAGAGAAAAAGTTACTTTCAGTTTCTATGATACTAAAGACAAAAAAATAAATCTCTTCAAGAATAGCCTAGGAACCATTGTTGAAAAGCAGATTATGAACGAAAGCAAGTTTAATTACTCAGTAAATGACTATATTCTTGAAGCATTAGAGAATTATACTCTTACAGATAAGGAAAAAGCTCTTATATATGCCTTATATAACTACTGTTCTGCGGCTGAAAATTACTTCAAGGGAAGTAGTTTTAAAATCAATGGCATTGAGAATGTGAATCTTGACAGCGTGAAAATGTATGCTCCGCCTTTCGATGAGAAGGTACAGTTCTCACTTGTTCTTAATTCCGCAACAGCAATGAGATTTTACGCTGACAAAGTTTCATATAAAGGCAAAGAATTAACTATAAAAAAAGGTAAATACGGAAATTACTTTGAAATAGAAAACATACCGGCTCAAAATCTCAGTAAAGAATATACTGTAACTTTAAATGGTACAGAATATCGGTTTGCTCCGCTTGCTTATGTTTACCGAGTACTCAACAAGCCAGATTCAAGCAAAGAACTTACAGAAATGGCAAAAGCAATTTATGTTTATGCTAATGCAGTCAATGATTATATAGGATAATAATAGAAAGGAAAATTTAAAATGAAAGAAAAATATACATCTCCTGAAATGGAGATAATTATATTCGACAGTGCAGACGTTATCACAACAAGTGAGCCTGAGCTAGAACCTCAGTAATAAAACAAGCGGGACAGATTGTCCCGCTTGTTTTATTGTCATTCTGGTGTTAGTGAGCAATAACTTTGAATAAAATTCCCAAAATAATAATCTTTTATTATATTATTCCTATTATCAAAGAATCTTTTAAACTCTCTTTATTTTATATTATGATGTAATCCTAAGTAACTGAAGCTATGAGATAATATGCCTACGTATTATTATTGAAATAATATCGAATAAAATATATAATAATAGTAGTTTTTTGATTTGTGTTACACTTACGAATATAACAGCAAGTGTATTATATGAAAGCACTTACAGCGTACCATGCTATATGATTAACACAAAGGGGTGGTTCTATGACAGATAATGAATACCGCAAGATGTATGACATGAATCCTCGCAATGCGCAGACTGCTCTATTTGACGAGTATCTCAGCTATGTATATGCAATTGTATACAATAAACTCAGAAGTTGCGGTAGCCGCGAGGACATAGAAGAATGCGTAGGAGATGTATTTTCATCAGTCTTTATCAGCTATGACAGCAATGGAAGTTTTAATGGCGATCTGAGAGGCCTTATAGGAACTATTGCTAAACGAACTGCTATACAAATGTACAGAAAGCTTGTTCGTCACAGTGGAACAGTAAACATAGAAAACGACGAAGTTGAAATTGCCGATACTGAATGTATTGAAGAGAACGCAGAACGCAGTATTATGAAAAATACGCTCCTGAGACTGATAAATAGTCTTGGTCAACCTGATTCTGATATAATAATACAGAAGTACTATTATAATATGAACTCAAAGGAAATAGCAGACAAACTTTCAATGCATCCCACATCAGTTAGAATGAGATGCAGTAGAGCACTGAAAAAACTTAAAAAACTGCTGGCTGAAGAAGGGTATGATATGAAGGAGGGAAATATATGAGCGATAATAAAAAAATAGGCTTTGATATCCTCGAAAACTCTGATATGAGCACAATTGACGAAATCGGAACAGGTAAGATGAAAATTGATAAGAATGCAAGAGACAGAATGCTGAATATTGCATTTCGTGAATACGAAACGAAAAAGAAAAAGTTAGGCATAAACCAAGTCTTTTCTTACGAAAACAGTGAAATGGCAGAATCCGTAACGGGTGTTGAGGTATGTGGTCGTAAGAAATTTACGCATATTATTTATATCGCTTTATGCTCAGCAGCTGTAATTGCATTGATAGTCGGAAGTATTTCGATATTCAGTCGCCCAAAACATATTACTCCCTTAATAAATAATCCAATTGCCGAAGTAACTTCAACTGTATCAACTACTACTGTTACTATTACTTCTACAGCAACTTCATCGGTTAATAACTTTGTCACATCAAAAGTTACAGTGACAGAAAAGGGAACTACTACAATCAATGATACAACTTCTGAAACTTCTGTAATAACTGCTGTGACGGAAGCGACAACTGAACAGAAACAGTCAGATATTAATGTGTCATATCCATACACAAATCCTCATACTGATCGTACCGACATTACTCAGAAAGAGCTTGAAGCAGCGGCTGTTAGTGCTATAAAGAAGCTAAGTCTTGAGAAAAAGAATTTGCCGCCTGTTCCCGACTTGGAAGTAAAATACAGATATTCATTCTATGACTTTAACGCAGATTCGGTACCTGAACTGATTGTTAGTCAAGAGCATATACTTGGAACTCAATATATGTATGTATATGATGGAAGGGATTATGTTTTAGCAAAATTCAATGGACATGACATAGACGGTAATGAGAAAGTGCTTGAAGTAGCACTGGATGGTATTGATGCATTTACTGTTAAAAGCATTTTGGGTCTGCATGGACATCAGGGTGGCAGTCAATCGTTTATTCTTTACATGGATTCCGATAATACCATCACTCCGTTACATGAATACACATATTACAGATACTATGAAGGTGGCAGATTGACAGATGAATATCCATCAGATGACGACCTTATGATGTTTAAGTACTTCTGCGATGAATATGATCTTTATGAACATGCGGAGTTAAACTGGACAGTATATAACGACTTAGTTGAAGAAGAGTAACAATTAAAATCAGTGATTTAAGTAGCTATGAGAACTGTAAAAGATTAATCGCGGTAGTATTAATACTGCAAGAAATATCTGATTTGATGCAAAGGATAGTATATTCAGCAGACTTCTTTTCATAATATCGATAACAAAATAACGGCTCAGAGTGTGTCTGAGCCGTTATTTTTGCCAGTGATTATAATTATGCTTACTTTTGATTAATATCTGTATTGACATATCTTTTTTTGAGCTGCTTATTCATCCATGCAGTGTGCTTTTTAGCTACAAGATAATGTACACTGCAGGTAAAGAAGTATATAAAAACAACTGCAATAAAAGTCAGAAAAACAGATAAAGGTGTTATTTTGCACCAGCAAAACATCTTTAGCAACATGACTGTAATAAATAAAATAAGCAGAAAATGGATTATCCAAAGGATTAGCGATATCTTAACGCTTTTGGGATCAAAACAAAGAAGTATGGCTGTTGGCAAAGCAGTAATGAAGCCGCTGAGAAGTATCTCCCATAGTATTTCACTTCCCATCTGCTGTCCTGATAATGTCAGAAAAACGGCTGCTGCAATAAGAACAGCGGTCGTAATATCTACAAAATAATGTAATAATGAAATCAGAAATTCCTTTATCATTATTCTACCTCCTCAATACCAAGCTTTGACTTCAGAATACGAACATATTGACGTGAGATCAATATCTTTTCACCGTTTTTTAAATGCGCTTCAAGTTTTCCGCTGAAAAGAGGTGAAAGGTATTCTATCTTTTCCATATTTACAATCATAGATTTTGAACATCGTACAAAGTCTAGAGGAGAGAATAGTTCTTCAAGTTCATACAGCTTATACTTTACTTCGTATACAGCGGAATTGCAATATGCAAAAACACGGTTTTCATTAGCTTCAAAGTAATATACGTCTTTATAGTTCAAACGGACTATTTTATCTTCGATGTAACCGTTGAGATCGGTATTTGCACTCTTGAATGAAAGAAGCATTGAAATGAGCTGCTGATCCGGCGAAGCGCACCTAACAATAATTACATCTTCTTCATCAGGCTGAGGTGATTCGATTATTATTCTCATGATCTGCCTCCGATTGTTGATTTGATTTATATAGCAATATTGGTTTATATTTCAAAAGAGTTGCCTTGTTTAATCTTATAGAGTTTTACATGTTTGCTAAGGTACTTTTCAATATCGGTTGTATCTATATCATCACTAAATGGAGGAAATGTATCATCAAAGTGTGTCAGCATAACTGCTTTTGGTTTGAGTTCTATATATATGTTCCTTGCAATATTAAATAACTGTTTTGAGCCCTGATATGGGATAAGAGCAAGATCTGCTCCAGAAGGATAAGAAACATTTTCAGAAATAGCCAAGCTTCCGAGAATAAGAATACGTTTTCCATTTATTTCCACAAGATAGCACAGTGATTCTTTTTTTTCACGGCAGGAGATGAATTTAAGTATTTTGTGTATTACTCCCTTTCGATTTTGCCATACACGTTTGCTAAATAACCTTTTCAACCCGTCAAATATGTTCAGTTTGATGTGATTACCCTTAAATGCAGTAATCTTAAAATCTCCGATGTTAAAAACAGAACCTGCATTAATCATTTTCATATTTCTTTTGTTAACTCCCTTTTTGCAAAGGCTCTTATATGGAGCTTCAGTACAGTAGATGATTGTATTCGGATTAGCAATTTCATTTATACTTCCAATATGATCAAAATGACCATGTGTAATAAGGATATTTTCACAATCGTCAAAAGAGTTTTCATTGATTTTAACCTTGCTGTCAGGAAAAGGAAAAAATGGGTCAATAAGTAATTGAGAGTTTGCAGAAGAAATACGTATTGCTGCCGTACCATACCATGTGATCTTTATTTGGTTTCCATGCATAATATTATCAGCTCCTTAGCTGCATACTCGCTTCATTGCATCTTTTCCATAATGATATAACACGAACGACGGAAGAATAAACTGCTTTTGACTGAGATTTTATGCAGATATTCCTTGTTCACAACATATTTCAAATCATATATATAATAACATAATACAATTGTCATGTCAATGCAACTTACCCTTATAAAAATGCAACTTACATATTTAATAACGCAACTTACTTTAAATCCGTTGACAATAACAGAACTATCATTATATAATATTAATATGGATATTTTTATATCCGTGAAAGAATTTATAGAGGATTATGAGACGTTTTCAAGATTATTACAGAATGGAGGAAAATAAATGAAGACCAGATTAATAACACTTCTGAGTACCGGTATGATGCTGACATCTGCGGTAACACTTGCTCATATTCAAGCAGCTGATGTGAGCGATACCGATACTAACGTTAACACACTTCCAGAATGGATTCCCACGAGTTTTGATGAGGCATTGGATTTTCGCAACACATACGGATCAACTCATATCGATAAAAACGTTAAGAATAATGATACCTTGTGTATCGTTTTTTCTGAATCACTTCAAAAAGAATATAAAATCAATAATGGGAATGATGATCTGGATGAAATTTATCATAAGTCTTTCACAGATGATTCCTCTCAAATCAGATATGAAGTCGTTGCATATACTGTTTTTCATCAGAATGCAGGACTCTGCAGTTTTGATATAGAACTTGTGGATGCAAATGACAAATATGTAGGTGGATATAGCTTTAGTAGTTATGGTGTCGGCCAAATAGTTGAGGATGACATTTATAGCTGGCTTCCGGATTGCGAGGCTGAATATGAAGAATATATAAAGAAAAATGGAGAAGTATCCATAAAGGATAATTACGTTGTGTTCTGTCTCAGCTCTGATGCAGGCGCAGTTAATGGATGGTATGTTGATTCAATCAATTATGATGATTCGCTTATAGAATATTGCTGTACATCATCATGTATTAAAGAAAAATCAGTACCTGTTGATGGCGGTGCGGTAAAAGAAGTCGTTGCATACCAGTTTAAAAAGGAAGGCTGTGCAACGTTGTCATATATTTATGTTCCTAAGTATAATATATACCGGCCTGAAGATATTGAGAAAAGGCTTACTGCCGATTGTATTGCCATTGACGATGCAAAGACAGTACTTATGAAAGGTAATGTGAGGTATACATTCAAAGACTATGATACAGGAAACGTTTTGAAGCTTCCAAACAGTTCTGTTAAAATGGATGTATCTCCTACCATAGGCTATAAAACAGATGTTGAGGGAGTATACATGTATGCTGATACAATGGTAACAGCTGACATAAATCCATATATATGGAGAAACAATGTAGAGAAAACTCCTGATATTTTTAATGTCGAACTGAATGAAGAAGCAATGCCATATGGATATAAGCTTCCTGAAGATTACAAAACTATCACTAAATATGAGAATGGTTCATATGATGTTGAATTCAAACTGAAACAGGATGGGAATAGTCTTGCTCCCAATACTGTACGAATAACTCTGTATGATAAGGATACAGGCGAACTTATACCGGAGGGTATGCTTGGTCTTCATCCTATAACACTCTGCACAGATATAAGGTTCAAAGATCCTAGTGATCCTGAAAGATGGATGATGACTGGTCCTGTATTTTTTGTCCAAAGTAATCCGTTTGTATGTAAGGATAATCTTGCCAGCCTTTACAAAAGTGCTGATTATTTCAGCATTGGAGCTCCGTATGAACATGAGATAAAAGCCTATGACAATAACTCAATGGATATTATATTAAGAATAAAGTTCGAGTCATATGGTGATATAAATGGTGACGGTGGATTCAATATCGCAGATCTTGTGATGCTTGAGAAATGGCTGCTTACCGGAAAAGGAGATGAATATAAAATCTGGAGAGAAGCTGATTTTTGTGCAGATGGTAAAATTGACGTGTTCGATCTCTGTATGATGCGTAGAAAACTAATTGAAAAAGTGAATAATACCTATACAGATTTCGAAACAAAATATATTTTCACAAAAGAGCTTAACGGTTATGCAGGATATCCACAGAGAAATCTTATCAGAAACTCTGATGAACTTGAAGACTATATAGATTCAAAGAAAGACAGTCTTGATCTCTCTGAATTCAAGGAAGCATCAAAAAATTACAATGATGAATGGTTCAAGGATCATAAGCTTATCGTTATTTCGATAGAAAGTACGGAAAATACCATACATAAAGTCACAGGAATAGTTAAAGGAATGAAAGATAAGTACACAAATGAGCCTAATGACTATGTTCAGATAGAGTGCCAGGTTCCCGTGGATGGCACCTGGGGTAAACTTATAACACATCCTCAGATACTTATAGAATTGGACAACTCATTTGATATCAATGAATTCTTTGATTTTGAATTTATCAATACCATTGTCGGTGATAACAACTAAAACATAGTATATCCGCTCATAAAAATGGGCGGATTTTTTTCAAAATAGGATTTACCTTATCGTTAATTTAACACGTAATATCCTTTTATAATTGGAATAGAATCATATGGTTCTTGTCATTTACATAAGTTAGTTATCTTCGTATCCTTGTAAACAAATTCTTTGCAACTTCATATTATAAAACGTGCGGAGGACTTTCTGCACAGGTTCTCCGCACAGAAAAGGAGGACTAAGAAATGAAACTCGATTTTTTTGACGATATTGAGGGTATGATCTTTCATGAACGGGAAGCTTCTTTAGCTCCTGTGAATACAGATAGAAATAGTAACATGAATGACTCGTCACAGATGTATCCTGAAAATATGACGCTTGCAATGGCTTACGTGCCTTTTCAGCAGTGGGGAGAAACATATGACGACGATAAGGCGCTCAGTCGCGGAACTTTGTTTCCACCTCTTGATTTGCCATTTACGGGAGGGGGCAATAAGAAATGAATGATAAAAAAATGCTTCTGAGTAAGATAAAAAAGTATGATTTTGCTCTTAAAGAGCTGAATTTGTACCTTGATACTCATCCTGAGTGTCGCCGCGCTCTAACAATGTTCAAAAAGTATAGTGAACTGCGAATAAATGCTATTGATGAGTATGAAAGGCGTTTCGGACCTCTGACTCCAGATCGTTCAGTAAGCGTAGAGCGCTGGACATGGATAGACGATCCATGGCCGTGGGAAAGGAGATAAATTATGTGGCAGTATGAGAAAAAACTACAATATCCAGTAAATATAAAGAATCCAAATCCAAGGCTCGCAAAGATAATTATATCTCAGCTTGGAGGACTATGAACCCAAAAGATATAGTTTAGGAGTGTATGATTATAGCGGTGATAAATAGACTATTTGGATTGTCATATTTTTTCTATCAAATATAATATGTGATATAATTTGACGGAGCATTGTATTCTTATCATTTTCAGAGATAGCATCTGACATAATTATGTCCAAGATTCTCTTTACTTTAATATTAAAACCAGCAACCATTTTATCTTGCTTTTGCTGAGGTATTGCTGATTCAAGCGCGGATATACGACTTTGAATGCGAAGTTTATTCATTTTGTATTCCTCAATTGAGTCAATTTTCTCTTCAAAAGCTTTTTTAACACGTTCGAGTTTTTGGTATTCTTTTCTAAGAAGGGCTTCGTTGATATTTTCTGTTTTAGTAGCAGAGTTTTTCGGTGAAGGGAATGATACATCATAATTATCAATATCGTTTTTTATCTTATTAACAACGGCTTCATTCATTTTAGATATTGTAATACTATGAGAAGTTTTGCATTGCCCTTTTGCGTATTTGTGACACTGGAGAGAAGTTCCCTTAACTGCCTGAACAAGTGTTGAACCACAATCAGAACAACGGCATAATCCGCGGAGCATATAATCTGTCGTTTTTTGCTGTGTATAGTGTATGTAATTCTGTTTCTGTTCTTTAATACGTTCGTTTGCCATCATATAGAGTTCTTCACTAATTAGTGGTTCATGTTTTCCGTCAACGATAACGGTATTGAGGGATTGATGAAAACGATCGGATTTTTCATGTCCATTAGGATTTCGACGTAGCTTTCCGATATAAGTTGGATTGGTCAGGATGTATTCTATTGTTCGGTTTTCGAAAAGATTTCCTTTTGTTGAACGAATGCCCATATTATTGAGCTTCATAGCTATTTTTCGTATTTCTAAACCTGCTATATAGTTTTCGAAAATCATTCTGACAACCGGTGCGGTTTCTTCATTAGGAATAAAAACATTATTCCCCATTCTGTAGCCAAAAGGCGGTTGTGAAACTACTCCTCCACGAGAAAATTTTTCGTTCATGCCGCGCTTAACTTCTTCGGCAAGATTAATTGAGTAGTATTCATCCATAGCCTCAAGGATCGCTTCAATCAGAATAGAAGTTTTGTTTTCACCGATCTGTTCGGAAATGGATATCACATCTATTCCGCATTGTTTACGCAACATTGATTTATATACAATACTGTCTTGGCGGCTGCGTGCAAAACGGGAATACTTCCAAACAAGAATCATGTCAAATGGTTTAGGGCTTGTTTTAGCAAGTGCTATCATCTTCATGAATGCAGGACGTTTTTCTGCTTTACGTCCACTGATTCCTTCATCAAGGAAAATAAACTCGTCTAAAATAATAATGTTGTTGTGTTGAGCATATTCTTTGATTTTGTTGACTTGGCTATCTGGTGAATATTCAAGCTGATCGTCTGTTGACACTCGGACATATGCTGCAGCTCTTTTTATTGGCATAAATTTTTCCTCCTGTTACTATTCTGAGAATTATAATTAATGCTGAGTATCAGTGAATAATACGAGATATAAAGAAAAAGTATTCTATTTTTGACATTAAAAGACAAGAGAAAAGAGGAATAGTGAATAGACGTTTATCATAAAAATATATGAGAGGTGGTATCATGGCCAAAAAAATGATTGCTTTGCCTTCTCTTGTAATAAAACCTGATGGTAGCCAAAAGAGAATTGATGATTTTTCGGATAAAGAACATGAGAAATGGAGCGAAAAGATATGTCAAAAGATTGGCAGAGCAATAAGTGATTATTATACTGACGATACGGAAGGTTGGAATATATTTGTGAGAAAAATGACATCATAATTGGTAGAAGGTTATTTTACAGCGATTTGTCGATATTGTACAAAAATTGAAAGAAAAAACTGTTATCTGACAGACTTACAACATATTAATTCTCTTGCATCGGAATATTCTTGACAGTGCTGTTGGAATGTGCTAAAATATACAGGAAATATTATGCATTCACATGATTCGTTGCGAAATGCAGAATCTGATCGATTGCAAGAGAAACAGAGAAGGCAGATATTGTATGAAAAAAATCTTGATTACAGGCGCAGGAAGCTACATTGGTACATCGTTTGAAGAATATATGAAACAGTGGCCTGATGATTATCAGGTCGATACGCTGGATATGATTGGTGATGCTTGGAAAAATTATGATTTTTCAGGTTATGATACTGTTTATCATGTTGCAGGTATTGCGCATTCAGACAATGGAAAAATCAGTAAGGAAAAAGCAAAACTTTACTATGAAGTAAATACAAAGCTTACAGTTAAAACTGCAATGAAAGCTAAAGCATCAGGCGTCAAGCAGTTTATTTTTATGAGCAGTGCTATCGTATATGGTGACAGTGCGCCTCTTGGTAAGAAAAAGATCATTACTCCCAAAACACCGGTTAATCCAGCTAATTGCTATGGTGACAGTAAGGTGCGTGCAGAAAATGGCCTCAAAAAACTGGAAGATGATTCGTTTAAAGTTGTTATTCTGAGACCACCTATGATATTTGGAAAAGGCAGCAAGGGTAATTATCCAATATTGGCTAAATTTGCTCAGAAGCTCCCAATTTTCCCATATGTGAAGAATTGTCGTTCAATGTTGTATATTGAAAATCTTATGTTATTTGTCAAGCTTATGATTGACAATAACGAGGCTGGTACATTTTGGCCTCAGAATAAAGAGTATAGCAATACAAGTGAGCTTGTGAAAATGATTGCTGCTCAGCACGGAAAAAAGATAATTCTTGTCAAAGGAGCAACGCTCCCTCTGAAACTGGTTGGCAAGGTAACAGGTCTTGTCGATAAGGCTTTTGGAAATCTGGCTTATGATAAGAAAATGAGCGAATATAAGGACAATTATCAGGTATTCACTTTAAAAGAGAGCATTGCGAGGACAGAAAAATGAGTAAGAAAAGAATATTGGTCATAAGTCAATATTTTTATCCCGAATCGTTCCGAATCAATGATATGTGTACTGAATGGGTAAAGCGTGGATATGATGTTACCGTATTGACAGGTATCCCGAATTATCCGCAGGGAAAGTTTTACGACGGATATAGTTGGACAAAAAAGAGAAAAGAAAAATGGAACGGAGTAAAGATAATAAGGATACCTTTGATTGCAAGAGGACATCACTCAATAGGTTTGGTACTGAATTATTTTTCGTTTGTAATATCTGGCTGGGTATGGAAAATGATAACAAGAGTAAAAGCTGACTATGTTTTTACTTTTGAGGTATCGCCTATGACACAGGCTCTTATTGGAGTGTGGTATGCCAAGAAGCATCATATTCCGCATTATATTTATGTTCAGGACCTTTGGCCAGAAAATGTTGAAACAGTTCTGGGGATTCATTCACCTATTGTAGTAAAGCCAATAAATAAAATGGTGGATTATATCTATAATCACTCAAAGATAATACTTGCGACTTCACCTAGTTTTGTTAAGAATATTGAGAGTAGGCCAGGATCTCCACGTAAGGGAAAGGTTGTTTACTTACCTCAGTATGCAGAGGAGTTTTATCAGCCAGTTCCTAATGCAAAGTCTGACAGGATACCTGATGATGGAGCATTCAAAATCATATTTACTGGAAATATAGGTTATGCACAGGGGCTTGAAATCCTTCCGAAAGCAGCAAAGCTACTTAGTAAGGAGAATGTTCGCTTTGTCATTGTTGGCGAGGGCAGATATTTGGATGAGTTCAGAAATGACATTCGAAAAAACAGTGTAGAAGATCGATTTATTTTGATTGAAAGGCAGCCAGCTGAGAGTATTCCGGAAATGTTGTGTGCCTGTGACGCTGCGTTTCTCTCTTTCATGGATACAAGTCTGTTTGAAATGACGATACCTGCAAAGCTTCAGAGCTATATGGCATGCGGCATGCCGATCATTGCTGCAGCAAGTGGTGAGACAAAGCGTATTGTTGAAGAAAGCGGATGCGGTATATGCAGTAAGATAGGCAATTCTGAAATGCTTGCACAAGCTGTCAGAAAGATGATGAATGCTGATATAAATGCTATGTCAGAAAACTCACTGAAGTATTTTAAAAGTCATTTTGCAAAAAAACAATTAATGGATAAAATGGATCTGTTTTTTAAATAATGAGAACATATTTAGGTGTGCTTTTTCAATGTTTAATTACTGTTGCTTTAAAAGTGCATTTATCATTATTTAAACCTAAAAAAAGATATAGTTTCTGTGATTAACCTCAAACTATATCTTTTTTCTTTTTGGAGGTCCTGACGGCGAGCTTGCGGCTTCGCTGCGTTATCTCAATCAGCGTTATGCTATGCCATATGGTGAGGTCAAGGGTCTCCTTACAGATATCGGAACTGAGGAACTTGCTCACTTTGAGATGATATCTGCGATACTTTACCAACTCACAAAAAATCTCTCAATCGAGGAAATAAAGGAAAGCGGATTTGACACATACTTTGTGGATCATACTACGGGAATTTATCCTGTTGCTGCTTCAGGAACACCGTTTACTGCGACGTATTTTCAGTCTAAGGGCGATATTATCACAGATCTCAGCGAGGATATGGCTGCCGAACAGAAAGCGCGTACAACATACGATAATATTTTAAGACTTGCTGACGATCCTGATGTTAGAGATCCAATTCGATTTTTGCGTGAGCGAGAGATAGTTCATTATCAACGTTTCGGAGAAGCTCTTCGTATCGCACAGGAAAAGCTTGATTCAAGAAATTACTACGCATGCAATCCGTCATTTGACTTGAATTGTGGAATTAAAAAATAATGGCATTGGCTCTCTTATCGGAGAGCCAATTTGTCTTTTACGAGTAATATGCTTAGCTGTAAATGGTATAATCTTGCACTGAAGTATAGTGTGTGTTCAGAGACGCTGTTAAAACAGTTATATTGATAAAAAAAGGAATGAAAAAATGGTCATTTTACATATTGACAATGAATAAATAATGATATATAATATTAAAAATCACTTTTATAGGGGGGGTTTTATGCCACATTCATCTGGTGGCGGTTCCCATAGCGGTGGTTATCACAGCGGTGGACATGGGGGTTCACATGGAAGTTCTGGAAGTAGTGTGCCGAGAATAAGCAGGTCTCGTTTCAATGGTTCAACTAGATATGTTACATATCATAACGGAGAGCCGCGTTATTTTTATGCGAGCAAGAATTTTAACCCCAAATTTGATCCCAAAAGAATGCTTGTAGGTGTATTCTACTTACCTTTTCTGATATTTATTTTTTTGTCTTTTAAAAACGTTATCCCCATAGCTACAAAGAATTACAATCACAACATCGTTATCACAGATGATGCTGATGTTATTGCGGATGAGTGGGAACTTCGTGATAGCCTTGATCGGTTTATGAATAAAACAGGCGTTACTCCGTCAGTTGTTACTATTTACGATGATATGTTGGAAGGAAGAACACTTGAAGAGTATGCAACTGATAGGTATACAAGAGAATTTGATGACGAAATGCACTGGCTGATAGTGTACTCAAAGCCGAAGGTATACACATCAACGGGATTTGTTGACTGGAAGTGGCAAGGAATGCAAGGCGACGATACCAATCCCATACTTAAGGAACACGAAATTCAGAAATTCAACAATTATCTTCATAATCTTCTTATGGATGAAAACAGAAATGTTGGAACTTCCATAGCAGAATCTTTTGATTATTTAACGAGCAATATTTCTCGTTTCTCAAAATTTTTCTCTCTTGCACTGCCGTTATTTATGCTGGGCTTTATCCTTTTCCATGCATATTTATCGCTTGGTTTTAATGAGCTAAAATACAGAAAAGCCGTTCCTGCGCCTGAAGAGGGGATTGATGATGATAATGATGGAGCTTACGATGAATTTGAGATTAAAGGCAATACAACGAATACAGCTTCTGCAAAAAATGAGACAATGTGTCCCTATTGTGGTGGATACTTCTCATCTAACCTGAATAGATGCCCTCACTGCAATGCGAGGATGTCTGATGAATTTAAATAATTATAGAGTGGATGAGTTCCTTTTTCAGGAGTTTATCCGCTTTTTATTTGCTATAATGTGATATTTAGCTTATATGTGGCTTGCATTTTCTTTAATTTTGTGTTATGATTTAATTATGAAAGGAAATACGCTTATGAAGATAAATATCAGCAGACAAAAGGTGGAAAGAATAATAATAGTTTTGTGCTGGCTGCTTATGCCCATATATCTCTACTTTGTAATCAAGCTGACCTTAAAGGGAAGACATTATGCATACAGAACAGTGATTATATGGCCTTTCTGGGAATATAGAAAGCTTTTCACATCGGCAAGAAAGATTTATTGGGTAAAACAGATATTCAACAATATAATAATGCTATTGCCTTGGGGATTGATGCTGTCGTTTATGACAAACTGGGTTCGAAGTCTAAAACATATACTTATTGCAGGTTTCGGATTATCATTATGTATTGAAATCACCCAGTTCATAACAAAAAGAGGAACATTCGAGATCGACGATCTAATTAATAACACAATGGGAGCTCTTATCGGCTTTGGAATATATCTTTTGGTGGATAGATTTATTCTTACTCATTTGCAAAGTGAAAAATATGAATGATTTTTCTTTTACCGCAACTTCTATACTGGAGTTGCGGATTTTTAATGATAGTTTCATTTCCATAGCCATATGTATTAGCTAAAAGCTGGTATACGACAAGTATAATGTGTGAGCTTAAATTGCCATCAAAACATATAATCAGGAGTCGTGTTACTTGTGTAAATGTACGAAAATGCGGTAAAAAACGGCGATTTGTATTGACATACAGAGAGTAATATGGTATACTAAAAACATAGAAGGAGAGGTTCATATAGCCAAAATAGAAAAATAAATTATTGAGAATGGACATGGACCGAAGGGGGTTGGATGAGCAGCTGACACATTGCGTGTCAGCTGCTTAGTTTATTGTACCTTGCGTGTAAATAATCTAGATGTTTAAAAGATTGCTAGATTAACAGGTGGAAAAGTCGGCATTCCTTCGATTAAAAAGGCCAATAGTAAGTAAGAAAAATCCGCAAATAGCGTGGTTTATAGCCTGCGTTTGCGGATTTATTTTGTATTATGTATAAAAATAAAGCAGAATTAACAGTAGAACGAATGGGAAATGAAATAAAAAACTGCTATATATTTATAGTTTCAACTGTTATACTTGTAATGAAGGAGGAATCTGAAATGGTTAATTTTTTTCTTTTGCATGAACAGATTTTCAGCGGTAATGACGATGGTCTGGTGTTTTCAGTGGCGAATGGGGAGGCAACTGTTACGGGTTACATCGGCGAGCCTGAGAGCGTTATTATTCCCGATTTTTATGGTTGTTACCCCGTTACTGAGATGCGTGATAACGCATTCTATAATTGTGAATCGCTTACGGATATAATCATCTCAACAAATGTCAGAATCATTGGACATCACTGCTTTTATGCTTGTTCAGCTCTTGAAAGGGTTGATCTTCCGACCAATCTCTGCCAAATAGGCTCAGGCTGCTTTTGTGGCTGTGACAGACTTGAATTCATTGTGATACCAGAAACTCTGAAAGCTCTTCCCGATTCCTGTTTCCGTGCCTGTCTAAGTCTAGAAGAACTTATCCTGCCGAGTGAACTTGAAAGTATTGGTGATCTTTGTTTTTCTGATTGCGAATCAATGATAAAAATAGATATTGGTAGGAATATTAAAAGCATAGGCGGAGGAGCTTTTTACATGTGCAGAAAGCTTAATAGCATTCATATACCGCCAACCTGCGAGATAATAGGTGCTCAAGCTCTGGGATATGACTGCGATGGAAATGAACTTGTCCGAAAAGAGAAATTCTTAATAGAAGGAGCAGATGGCTCAATAGCACAAAAATATGCCAGTGAGAACGGCTTTGATTTTTCAGTACCAAGTGAAGCGACCGAGACTTTTGTAACTATGACTTCATTGAAGAAAAGCGTTATGTGGAATCATAAACTTCTCCTTTCAGGAACTGTTGTGTTTGCAGTATTTGCAACTGTTTGCTTTCGCTGTTTAATTTTACATAAGCGAAAAAAAGATAAATAATTGAGCAAATGCACCTCCAGAACTGACCGTATATTGCGCTTTAAAAAAAATATATCAATTTGAGGAATGTTTTGAGAAAGCTCTTGCTTTTTTAGGAAAAATATGATATTATATTTGTGTAGGTATGCGTTAAGTTCGATATTTAAGGTAGGCACTTAAATTATCGAGTTAATATAATTTAATATTATACGATCTGGAGGGATCATATTGAAGAAAGAGATGATAAAGCGGTCTGCATGCACTGTGGCGGCTGCTTTCATCGCTACGATAGCGATGAGTATTCCCTCTGCGCCGAAAGCTCCTAAAATTGCTTCTGCGGCTGACAACGTTCTCAAGTACGAGTTTGAGGACGGTAATACCAGCGGTGGAAAAATTTATGCAAATGGGGCTTCTGACGTGAAGATGGGTGATTTTCCTGAAGATACTGATCTAAGTAACTTTTCGGGAAAAGGTTTTGCGTACCTCGATCAGAAAGGCACTACTCTCAGTATCGAAGTGGATGTTCCGGAAGAGGGACTCTACGAGATGACAATTTGTTACTGCGAGCCAAGTGACCCGCGAAAAAAGGTTCAGTATCTCAATGTAAACGGAGTTAATCAGGGAGAGCTGACATGCCCCTACACCAATAAGTTTTCCGAAACATCAGGAGGCGTGGTCAATCTGAAAAAAGGTAAAAATACCATTGAGCTTAAGGCTTATTGGGGCTATACCTTTTTCGATTACCTCACATTAAAGCCTGCTTCGGAGAAACTCAAAAATTTGTCGCCCACAAGGGAGCTTTCCAATCCCAAAGCTTCTGAGACTACTAAAAGACTTTACAGCTACCTCTGCGATGTGTATGGAAAACACGTTATCTCGGGTCAGCAGGAATACTGTGGCGATCATAACTATAATCTTTGGAACAGTCCCGATGTCTTTATCAAGGACAACGAGGCTGAGTTTGAATATATCAAGGAAAAGACAGGCAAGCAGCCTGCTATTAGAGGCATTGATTTTCTCGCTTATAATACCTCGTCAGAATGGCGCGACCATGCTCCAGAGCGTGTTATCGAATGGGTTAACAAATATCATGGTATCGCTACTGTTTCGTGGCATTGGAATGTTCCCTGCGAGGAGGGAAGTTCTGATATAGCTTTTTATGTCGAGTCGGCCAATCCAAAGTTCACCACATTCAGTATTTCAAAAGCTCTCGAGGAGGGCACATGGGAGAATAAGGTAATAATGGCTGATATCGAGCTTATCGCAGGTGAGCTTAAAAAGCTCAAGGATGCTGATGTACCTGTGCTTTGGAGACCTCTTCACGAAGCTGAGGGTGCATGGTTCTGGTGGGGAGCTGAGGGTGCTGAGCCCTGCAAGAAGCTCTACCGTCTGCTCTATGATCAGCTCACTAACGTATACGGACTTGATAACCTCATATGGATATGGACTGGTTCGACTTCGCCTGAAGCTGCAGACTGGTATCCAGGTGATGATGTTGTTGATATCATTGGCTGTGACAAGTACAACTGTATGGATGGACTTCCGAATCTTAGTTCCATATCGTCAACCTTTTACAGTCTCGTACAGAGCACGGACGGACAGAAGATGGTAACGATGTCCGAGAATGATTCGATACCGTCACTTGAAAACCTTGTCAACGATAAGGCTGCGTGGCTCTACTTCTGTCCATGGTATATGAATTATCTTATCAGCGAGCAGAATAATCCTGTTGACAACCTTATCGAGATATACAACAGTGATTACTGCATAACTCTCGATGAGTTGCCTGATCTTAAGAGCTACCCCATAAACGGTGGCAAAGAAGTCATAGTTACTGTAACTACTGAAAAGCCGGTAACGACGACCACAACTACCGTTACTGCAACAAAGCCTTCAACTACGACTTCTGTCGCTACAACTACGGCGACAACTCAAACAACGGCAAAAACTGCTGTAACAATTACTTCGACCGTTACTAAGCCTGCTGAAACGACTTCGGTTGTTTTTGAATACAAAAAGGGCGATGCCAACTGCGATGGAACTGTTGATATGTCCGATGCAGTGCTGATAATGCAGGCACTGGCAAATCCTGACAAATACGGCGTCAAGGGCACTGACTCGCACCATATTACAGAACGAGGACAGTTAAACGGCGATGTTGATACGAGCAGTAAAGGTCTTACTTCTAATGACGCTCTCGAGATACAGAAGTATCTCCTTGGGCTTCTGAAGTGGGAAGAATAAATTATTTGCATTCATTGAATCACATCATTAAAAGGGAGGAAAATATGATGGATCACAAAAAGTTTACCGCAGCAGTGATGAGTATCGTTACAGCTGCAAGTTCACTCGGCTTTGGCGCCACATCAGCAATAGCCGCTGATGATGCGACTGAGCAGCAGTTCTGTGCGCCTATCAGCGAAGTAGTCAAGGACTCCGGTCTCGATATTGACTATGCTCGTGCGCTTCAGTATTCGCTCTATTTCTATGACGCAAATATGTGCGGTGATACTGCTGAAAGAGATAGTCGTCTTTCATGGCGTGGTGACTGCCATACCTATGATGCGCATGTTCCTATGATTACGTGGGACAAACAGACTAACAAGTCAAGTAAGGGTGGTACCAACCTTTCCGAGTCTTTCATGACGAAGTATAAGGACGTTCTTGATCCTGACGGTGATGGCACTATCGACGTTGCAGGTGGTTTCCACGATGCAGGCGACCATGTTGAATTCGGTATGCCTGAGAACTATTCCGCTGCTACCCTTGGCTGGGATTACTATGAATTCCGTGATGTATTCAAGAAGCTTGGCCAGGATGATCATATGGAAACTATTCTTCGTCACTTCAATGATTATCTCATGAAGTGCACATTCCGCGATAAGGACGGAACAGTTATTGCTCACTGTTATCAGGTTGGTGACGGTAATATTGACCATGCTATATGGAACAGCCCTGAGGTAGATACTATGCCTCGTCCTGCATTCTTCCTTACAGCTGAGAAGCCTCAGACAGACTATGTGGTTTCAGCCTGTGCTTCATTGGCTATCAATTACCTCAATTTCAAGGATACAGATGAAGAATATGCTGCTAAGTCACTTGATTACGCAAAGGCTCTTTGGAATTTCGCAAACGACAATGAAAAGGAGCTTTCTGATAACGCAGACGGTCCGGGAGCATTCTATGGCTCAACAAAGTGGGAAGATGACTACTGCTGGGCTGCTGCTTGGATGTATCTTGCAACAGGCGATGCAAGCGTATTTGATTACGCTGTTGAGATATTTGATTACTATGCTCCTTCTGGCTGGTGCTACTGCTGGAACGATATGTGGAGCGGTGCAGGTGTTATGTGGGCTGCAATTAATCAGCAGAACCCAGAACTTGACCTCGTTCAGAAAATCAGAGACGCACAGGGAAAGAACCAGTACGTATTCGATGATTTCTGGGATGATGACTGTGTAGGCAAGTGCCTTAAGACATGGAAGCAACTCGAGACAAAAGGCGGTTTTGCTTATCTCAATCAGTGGGGAAGCTGCCGTTACAATACCGCTATGCAGATGATCTGTCTTGTTTATGACAAGTACAAGAACAATGGTGAGCCTAGTGAGTGGAGCGAGTGGGCTAAGAAGCAGATGGACTACGTTCTTGGTCAGAACGATATTACTTATAAAGAAACTGCCAAGCAGACAGTTCTCGCAGGTAGAAACGGTACACATGGTCCAAGAGCATTTATCGTTGGTTATAACGATACAGCTGTAAAGAATCCTCATCACCGTGCAGCTTCTGGACTACTTATGGCAGAAGACGCTCGTGAGCAGAAACACATCCTTTGGGGTGCTCTTGCAGGTGGTCCTGATGGAAGTGACGGACACAGTGACAGCACTAATGACTGGGTTGAAAACGAGGTTACTATCGACTATAACGCTTGTCTCCCAGGTGCGGCAGCTGGTCTCTATGCCCTTTATGGCACATCTGACATGGCTGTAACACCAGACTTTCCACCTGAGGATGAGAAGAGAGTATATGGTAGCGCTAACGGTGAAGGCGGCGGAAGCGGCTATTGGGTAGAAGCTGTTGGCGTTGACAAACCTCTCAGTGACGGTGCAGGTACTACACAGGTATCCTTCAAGGTTCTTACAGGCGAAAGCAAGCCTTCAAAGAATATTTCTATCCGTTATTTCTTCAATATCAGTGAAATGGCAAAGGGTATCGACGGACTTGGCGAAGTTCGTGAGCTTTACGACCAGGCGTATACAGAAGACGGTGAAGGGGCTAACGGCGTTCTGACAGGTCCTTTCAAGTATGATAAAGTTGCTGATACATATTACGTTGAGATTACATGGGATGGATACGTTATTGCAAACTCAGGTAAGAAGTATCAGTTCGATCTTGGTATGTACTACGGTGATATATGGGATCCTACAAACGACTGGAGTTACGACGGCCTTAAGATAGGCAAGACAGAGGACTTCTTCGCTGTTGATGATCCGCCGGAGACTCGTACAGATCACATCTGTATCTATGACGATGGTGTTCTTGTAGGCGGTATTGAACCTGATGGTACAGCTCCTGAGGAAAAGCCGAAGGAAACCACCACAACAAAGCCAAAGGCTACAACTACCACAACAACTACTTCAAAAACAACTACAACTACAACTTCAACAACTACAAAGGATGATAAGACAACAACTACAACATCTACAACATCTACAACATCTACAACATCTGCACCTAAGGATGTAACTACAACTACTAAAATTGGCGACTCACCTCAGACGACTGGTGGTCTCGCGGGTGATGCCAACTGTGATGGTGCGATTGATATGGCTGATGCAGTTCTTATCATGCAAGCACTTGCAAATCCGAACAAGTACGGAGTTGGCGGTTCAGACAGCCGTTCTATCACAGAGCAGGGAATACTTAACGCTGACGTTGACACGAGTTCAAAGGGACTTACTTCCAACGATGCTCTTAAGATACAGCAGTATTTACTCGGAATAATAAAATCATTCTAAAAATCAAATAATAGTACAACTGCCACTCAAGTAATGGGTGGCAGTTCTTTTTACGATGTATTTTTGAAAAGCAATATTTGACTTGACTTTCTGTTAGACTTATGTTAAAATTTAATAGTTTGCTGATTACTTGCTGTAAAAAGTAATTGGTATTATACAACATAATAGTTGAATTAAGGTTTGGAGATGTTAAAAATGAAAAACAGAACAATCAAAAAGATAGTTGCCTCTTTAATGGCTGTTTCACTTATTGGCGGTGGAATATCATCACCTGTAGTTAGTAAGAAGTTATTTGTTAATAGTTTGATGGCCAATGCTGAAGAAACTGAAAAAACGGATTCCGTTATTAGCAATGTCTCTCTGACTCTTGATGGAAGTATAGGAATAAATCTCTATGCATTAATCGGTGAGAATGTGGCTAAGGCTGTTCTTTCTGGTCCAAACGGTGATTTTGAAATAACTGATTTTTCAAAGAAAGAAGCAGATGGAACATATAAGTTTACATATAGAGTAAACGCTATTCAAGTAAAAGACAATATCACCCTTAAGCTTTATGATGAAAGCGGCTTACAGCTTGAAATGTGTAAAAATAATAATTCACAGATAGTTTCAGAGATTAATTACAGCGTTCAGAATTATTTAGATGATGTAAAAGAATATGATGAGTACGAAAATGATCCGGTATTTAAGATTCTTATTAAATCTACAGAAAACTACTGCAATGCTGCTGAGAACTACTTCAAAAACACTACAAATAAAGTAAATGTAGTTGCAGATCCATTTATTGTTATCCTTAATCATTACGCACCAACTTTCGGTGACGATATAAAAATTTCTCTCGTTCTTGACTCAGAGACTGCTGTAAGATTTTATACAGATGGAGCTGATGTAAAGATAAATGGGGAAGAAGTTGATTCAATTGATAGTAAGTACGGAAAGTGTTACGAGATGGCAAATATCCCGGCACATAATCTGCTAAAAACTTACGAACTTATTGTTGATGGGAAAGAATATTCATTTAGCCCTATGTCCTACGCTTATCGCGTGATTAGCAGTAAGAGTTCAAACAAGAAACTTAAGGAAGTTGCCTTGACAACATATATGTACGGACTTGCTGCAGACGAATATGCTAAACAGCAAAATGTAGTAGTGCGTGAAATTGAACAATAATGTTTTTTTGGAGTTGAAGATGAAAAAGACTATACCTGTTATTCTGTTTGCAGCCGTTGCACTTTGCGGATGCAAAGGTGAAAACGACGCAGTTTCTGAAAGCAGTACTGTTTCAACCACGACAGTTACTGCAACGGTGATTAGTACTACTGAATCTTCTGCAGAGACAACTACGGCTTCAACAGTTGGTACTACGTTAACTACATCTTTAAGCAAAGAAGTTACTACTTCAAGCATTTCCAATAATAATGAGCTTATAGAAGATGGAATCATTCCGCCTGAAGTAGAAGAAGTATTTGTAGATGATGAGACACCACAGGCAACTTTTCCTGTATCAGAGGATGACAAGCCTATAGAACTGCCGATAATACCTATTGGATAATATCACTTCTTGCTGCTGTATAAAACTGCCATTAGCTGTCAATGATAGCTCTGAGGTGATTTATCATGAAAAAACACATGGGAGCTTTAATGGCAACTGGGCTTGTACTTTCCATATTTATTTCTAATATTGGAAGTTTTATCAGTGATGGAAAAAGGCTTGATAAACTTCGTAGCAGCGTCCTGCGGCTACATATCATTGCTGATAATGACAGTGCAAGAAATCAGCAGCTTAAGTTGAGAGTGAGAGACGAACTTCTTGCAACTGGTCTATTTAACGATGCTGCAAACATTGTGGAGGCTGAAGCGTTAGCTGCTGAAAGACTTGGAGCAATTGAACATATAGCGGAGCGCGTACTGCGTAAAAACGGTTGCGGATACAAAGTTACAGCGGATCTAGCAAACGTTGAATTCGAAGAACGTGTTTACGGTGATATTACGATGCCTGCTGGGCAGTATAAAGCTCTTCGTATAAAAATCGGAAGAGCAAAAGGTCACAACTGGTGGTGTGTGATGTATCCTCCGCTATGTCTGCCTGCCGCATGTGAAGTGGCCGGCGATGAGAATAAAACAAGTGAAAATGTAGTAGAAAACAAGGAAGAAGAGAAGAATTTCGACTCTAAAGAACTTGATATACTTAAACATCCGAAAAAGTACAGGGTTAGATTCGCAATTTGGGATAAAATGTGCTGGCTTCTGAATGATGATACTGTGCAAAATGACAAAAATAAAGAAGCGGCTTGACAATTATCGGAAATAAGTATATAATTATCAAGTAAACAAAGCAGAACTATGCGTTCTCACCGTCGGGCTATGCTGAAACGGTCAATATGTATGAACTATTGGGTTGTTCTTGCGGCAACTGTGATATATTCATTGTGTATTGGTGAGTGCGGATATATTCTGCACTCATTTTTGTTTTTTAAATTATATTGCTTGGAGGTGCTTGACTATTAGCAAACAGGAACTGCAGATCAACGAAGAGATAAGAGATAAGGAAGTACTCGTAATCGACGCTGACGGTAAAAAGCTTGGCGTTTTATCAGCCAAAGAGGCTCAGCAGATAGCCTTCGATCAGGATCTGGATCTCGTTAAGATCGCTCCGCAGGCAACACCACCCGTATGCCGTGTTATGGATTACGGTAAGTATTGCTTTGAGCAGGCTAAGCGTGAAAAGGAAGCAAGAAAAAATCAAAAGGTTGTTTCTATCAAGGAGATTAGAATGTTCTCCACAATAGATACTCATGACTTTGAAACGAAGGTAAATCAGGCTGTGAAATTTTTACAGGGCGGCGATAAGCTTAAGGTCTCGGTAAGATTCCGTAAAAGAGCTATTGCACATCCCGAACTTGGAAGCGAGCTGCTTGATCGCTTCAAGGAAGCAGTTTCTGAGGCAGGCACTGTGGATAAGCCGGCTAAAATGGAGGGACGTAGCATAGTTATGTTCGTTTCACCTAAGGCCGCTAAGTAAGGAGGATCATATAATGGCAAAGGTAAAGGTTAAAACTCACTCGGGCGCTAAGAAGCGTTTTAAGATTACAGGAAGCGGTAAGGTAAAGTATCAGCACACCAATAAGAGACACAGACTTACTCAGAAGGATACAAAGCGTAAGAGAATTGCTCGTAACGCTGGTGTTGCTGACTGCACAAATGCACCTACTATCAAGAAGCTCGTTCCTTATATGTAATCTGAAGCGGACAATAATTCCGTACAGTAAGTGCAATTCCCGTAATTTTAATTTTGGAGGTAAAAGACTATGGCACGTATTAAAGGTGCAATGATGACTCGTAAGAGAAGAAACAAGACTTTAAAGCTTGCTAAGGGCTACTGGGGTGCTAAGAGTAAGCACTTCAAGATGGCTAAACAGGCTGTAATGAAGTCAGGAAACTATGCATACATTGGAAGAAAGCAGAAGAAGAGACAGTTCAGACAGCTTTGGATCACTAGAATCTCAGCAGCAGCTAAGCTTAACGGCATGAATTACTCAACATTCATGAATGGTTGCAAGAAGGCTGGTATCTCTCTCAACAGAAAGATGCTCTCTGAGATTGCTATCACAGATGCAGCTGGTTTCACAGCAATTGCTGACAAGGCAAAGGCTGCTCTTTAATTCAGATAAACAACACGCTTCTTATTAATTTAAGAGCGTGTTTTTGTTAATTCGTTAGTTTATAATGCGTAATTTGCAGGCTTCCTGCGATTACGCATTACGAATACTTCAGGCGGTGTTGTGCTATTGGAAAACATCATCACTTCAAAAGATAATCCCACTGTCAAGCTGTATCAGAGGCTTTCTTCATCAAAAAAAGAAAGGCTTCAGTACGGCTTATTCGTGTTGGAGGGACAAAGAATAGTAGAGGACGCTCTTCGTGAGGAAAGCGGCATAACTCAACTTATACTTACGCAGAAAGCGCAGGAGCGCTTTGGCGAGGAGCTTTTACAGGCTGATTTGAGGAGTACAAGAACTATTGTCATTTCAAATGAGCTTGGTAACAGGATTGCTTCAACGGATACCACACAGGGTGTATTTGCTATGTGTCGCATACCTGTGCAGCACAGAGTACGTGATATAGCAAAAAGCGGTGGCAAATACCTTGTTCTGTTTGGATTGCAGGATCCGGGAAATGTTGGTATGATGATAAGAACTGCCGACGCTCTCGGTATTGACGGAGTTATACTCTCTGGAAGCTGCGATTTGTATAGTCCGAAAGTGATACGTTCTACTATGGGTTCTGTATTCAGGATGATGATAGCAATAGAAAACGATACCGACGTGTTGTTCTCGGGTCTTGAGGAGGTCGGAGCAGTTACTTCAGCGGCTGTCATTGATAAGGATGCTACTCTTGTGACGGAGTGTAGCTTTGAGGGCACGCAGGCTGTATTTATCGGCAATGAAGGTAACGGACTTCCGCATGATATCGCACATCGCTGTACAAGACGGATAATCATACCAATGCATGGAAATATTAACTCTCTAAATGCTGCAATGGCTGCAGGAATCTTGATGTGGGAGCTTAGCAAATAATTTGCGTTTCATGTGTTATATTTTACAATGGTATTATTTCGTGCTCCACGAAGACGAGTTGGTTCAGAGACTCGAGTTAGACACGTCGGAGCCTATGACTGAGCTTACAAAGCTCAAGATATTTGTAGCTGCCCATTTGCTTTCGGGCAAAATGTTTGAACTAATAAAGTAAGGGGAAAAACCAATGTCAGATTTAGTTATAGTAGAGTCGCCTGCAAAGGCAAAAACTATTCAGAAATATCTTGGTACAGGTTACGAGGTCATTGCTTCAATGGGCCATGTCCGCGACCTGCCAAAGTCCAAAATGGGCGTTGACAAGGATAACGACTTCAAGCCGCAGTATACTGATATGAAAGGCAAGGAGGATGTTATCAAGGAGCTCAAAAAGCGTGCTAAGAAGTGCGATAAAGTCTATCTAGCAACTGACCCTGATCGTGAGGGAGAGGCTATATCATGGCATATAGCACAGATGCTTAAGCTCGATATGAACGACAACAATCGTGTTGCATTCAACGAGATTACAAAGACAGGCGTAAAGAATGGTATGAGTAATCCACACAAGATAGACGTTGATCTGGTTAACGCTCAACAGGCAAGAAGAATTCTTGACCGTCTTGTGGGCTATGAGCTTAGTCCGTTCTTGTGGAAAAAGGTGAAAAGAGGCCTTTCTGCAGGTCGAGTACAGTCTGTAGCCGTTCGTCTAGTAGTTGATCGTGAAAACGAGATAAGAGCTTTCGTACCCAAAGAGTATTGGTCTATTGATGCTAAGTTTACGGCTCCGTCATCTCGAAAGGTATTTGATGCCGCTCTTGTAGCAGTTGACGGCGAGAAGCTTGAAATAGCCAATCATGCTGAAGCAGACAATCTTCTAAAGAGGCTTGAAAATGCTGAGTATATTGTAAGCTCTGTAAAGAAACGCGTTACCAAGAAACAGCCAGCGCCTCCGTTTATAACCTCCACTCTTCAGCAGGAAGCTTCACGTAAGCTCAGTTTCAGTGCCAAGCGCACTATGAAGGCTGCACAGGAGCTTTATGAAGGTGTCGATGTACAGGGCGTAGGTGCTGTAGGTCTTATAACATATATGAGAACTGATAGTCTGCGTATATCAGATGAAGCCAAGAAGGCTGCCGCTGATTACATCGGAACTGTTTATGGTAAAGATTACCTGCCTTCCGAGCCAAGGAACTTTAAAACTAAAAGTAACGCCCAGGACGCCCATGAGGCTATACGTCCTTCAACTCCTGAGCTCACTCCGGAAAGAGTTAAATCCAGCCTAAGTGCTGATCAGTATAAGCTCTATAAGCTCATTTGGGAGCGCTTTATCGCAAGCCAGATGGCAAATGCGCTACTTGATACGGTTTCTGCAGATATCGAAGCCAACGGCTGTACATTCAGAGCTTCTGGCTATTCAGTAAAGTTTGAAGGATTTATGGTTCTTTATGTTGAGTCCACAGATTCTGAAGATGGTACGAAGAAAATGCTTCCTGAGCTCAAGGCAGATGACAAGCTCAAGCTTAAGTCCATATCTGGTAATCAGCATTTCACTCAGCCTCCTCCGCGCTTTACGGAAGCCTCTCTTATCAAGGCTCTTGAGGAGAATGGTATAGGTAGACCAAGTACTTATGCTCCGACAATTACCACTATTACATCGCGCCGCTATGTTGAGCACGAGGGAAAGGCTCTTAAGCCCACAAATCTCGGCGAGGTAATTACAGAGCTTATGAAGGACCATTTTAAGAAAATAGTTGATGCTAAGTTTACGGCTGAAATGGAAAACAACCTCGACGAAGTCGAACACGGTGAAAAGAACTGGGTTAGTACACTTCGTGAGTTCTATGATGACTTTTCAAAGACGCTTAAACAGGCAGAAGAAGCTATGGACGGTAAGCGCGTAAAGGTTCCAGATGAAGAAACGGATGTGGTATGTGAGCTCTGCGGAAGGAATATGGTAATAAAGTACAGCAAGTATGGAAAATTTCTTGCCTGTCCAGGATTCCCAGAATGTAAGAATACAAAGAAGATTGTTACTGAGGCAGACGGAACTTGTCCACGCTGCGGAAAGAAAATGCTGCTTAAAAAGTCTAAGAAGGGCAGAAGTTTCTACGGGTGTGAGGGATTTCCTGATTGCAGCTTCATGACATGGAACGTTCCGACTCCAGAGCAGTGTCCTCAGTGTGGAAAAACCCTTTTTATGAAAGGTGGAAAATCAGGAAAGCTCGTATGTGAGGCAGAGGGCTGCGGCTATGAAAGAGAGCTGAAGAAATGAGCGCATTTGTAAATGTTATCGGTGCAGGTCTTGCAGGTTGCGAAGCTGCATGGGCAGTTGTCGAGGCTGGACTAAACGTAAGGCTTTACGAAATGAAGCCTGAAAAGTTCTCGCCTGCACATAAATATGGTGGATTCGCTGAGCTGGTTTGCTCAAATTCACTGAAAGCGTCAAGGCTTGAATCTGCTGCAGGACTTCTTAAATATGAAATGGAACTTCTTGGCTCTCTGACTGTTCCATGTGCAAAGGAAAATGCAGTTGAGGCAGGTGGAGCGCTTGCGGTTGATCGTGAGAAATTCTCAGATGCAGTTACAAAAAAGATTAAGAATCATCCTCTTATTGAGGTAATAGGCGGTGAGGTTGAGGTGCTTCCTGAAGGAACTACCATTATTGCAACGGGACCGTTAACACAGGGTGCAATGGCTGAAATAATATCGGAACTTTGCGGTGAGGGGCTGAGCTTTTATGACGCTGCTGCTCCGATTGTGACTGCCGAGAGCATAGATATGGAAAGAGCGTTCTTTGCTTCACGTTATGACAGAGGCGATGCTGATTATGTGAACTGCCCCATGAATAAGGAAGAGTACCTTGCTTTTCATGCTGCTCTTATTGAAGCTGAAAAGGTACAACTCAAGGATTTTGAGACTCATCCATTCAGTGTTTATGAGGGGTGTATGCCTATTGAGGAACTTGCTTTACGAGGAGTGGATACCATGCGTTTCGGCCCTATGAAACCGGTAGGTATCGATGATCCGCGGACTGGCAGGAGACCTTATGCGGTAGTACAGCTAAGAAAAGAGAATCGTGAGGGAACGCTTTTCAACCTTGTCGGTTTTCAGACAAATTTAAAATTCGGTGAGCAGAAGCGCGTATTTTCGATGATACCAGGACTTGAAAATGCAGAGTTCATGCGCTACGGAGTTATGCACAGAAACACTTTTATCAACAGTCCTGAGCTTTTGAATGCTGATTTCTCCATGAGAAGCCGTCCTGAGATATATTTTGCAGGCCAGATAACTGGTGTTGAAGGATATATGGAAAGCGCGGCAAGTGGGCTTATCGCAGGTATCGCTGCTTCAAGAAGAATAAAGGGATTAGAGCCTGTTCAGCTCCCTGCAGATACCATGACAGGTGCATTGTCACGATATGTGAGCGATCCGTTTAACAGCAGCAATTTTCAGCCAATGGGTGCAAATATGGGAATACTTCCAGATATTGGTGTAAGGATAAAGGACAAGAAGGAACGCTACGGTGCATATGCAGAGCGAGCGGTTAAGTCGCTGAGAGGAGAGCTTGAGAGAATTGGCAGTAAAGATAATAGTTGATGCTTTCGGAGGAGATAATGCTCCTCTTGAAGTGATAAAGGGCTGCGAAAGGGCAGTTCGCGAGTTGGATGTTGATATCGTACTCACAGGCAGGGAAAAGGAGATTAAAGACTGTGCTGATAAAAATGGTATAAGTCTCGAGGGTATTGAGATAGTACATACCGATGATGTTTTTGATATACATGAAGAGCCGAAGGAGATAATCAAGTCGGGGAAAAATTCCTCGATGGCAGTAGGACTCGGACTTCTTGCGGATGGTAAAGGCGATGCTTTTGTTTCGGCAGGAAGTACGGGAGCTCTCGTTATGGGAGCTACCTTCATCGTCAAGCGTATCAAAGGCATTAAACGGATTGCGCCGTCACCTGTTATGCCTGCTGATAAAGGAAGTTTTGTTCTTGTTGATGCAGGAGCGAATACCGAGTGTCGTCCAGAGATGCTGGTGCAGTTTGCTATCATGGGTAGTGCATACATGGAAAATGTCATGGGCGTGAAAAATCCCAAAGTTGCATTATTGAACATTGGTTCTGAGGAAACAAAGGGCAGAGACCTTGAAATAGAGGCTTATAAGCTGCTTGAGAAGTCGGGATTGAATTTCGTAGGCAATATTGAGGCAAGAGATATGCCAAAGGGTGAAGTACAGGTAGTCGTAACTGATGGATTTACAGGAAATATTGCACTTAAGCTCTATGAGGGCATGGGTAGCTTTTTTGCTAAAAAGGTGAAATGGTTATATTCGGGAGCAGGAAAGATCGGTGCTCTGCTCTCATTAAAGAAGATAAAGACATTCCGCAAACAAATGGACTACAAGGAAGTGGGCGGCTCAGCGCTTTTAGGCGTAAAAAAGCCTGTTATTAAGGCGCATGGAAGCTCGGACGGTACGGCGTTTTTCAATGCTGTAAGGCAGGCAAAACGCTGTGTTGAGGGTAATGTCGCAGGAGTGATAGAGGATTACGTATCTCGTATCGAAGCTGCGAACGAGGAGTGATACTATGGAAGATCTTGAAATATTTGAAGAACTAATCGGCTATAAATTCAAAGATATACAGTTGCTGAAACAGGCACTGTCACATTCGTCATACGCAAACGAGAAGAAACGTCCAAACGGTAGCAACGAAAGACTTGAATTTCTCGGTGATAGTGTGCTTTCGATAGTTGTTTCTGACTTTTTATATAAAAATCTTAATGTTGCAGAGGGCGAGCTAACTAAAATGAGAGCATCTCTTGTGTGTGAGAAGTCTCTGCACATATTTGCAAAGCAGATAGAACTTGGAAAATTTCTACGCTTAGGAAAGGGTGAGGAAAACACAGGCGGCAGGGAACGTCCTTCAATACTGGCGGATGCTTTTGAGGCAGTTATAGCTGCCATATATCTCGACGGTGGAATGGAACCTGTATCGAAGCATATTCTACGTTTTATGCCTAAGGATATACGCCATGCAAAAAAGCCAGTTTTCAATGACTTTAAGACCGTTTTGCAGGAAGTTGTACAGAAAAATCCAGAGGAAAAGGTAGAATACGTTCTAATCGGTGAGGAGGGACCTGATCACAACAAGCGATTTGTGGTTGAGGTATGCCTTAATGATCAGGTGATAGGTAAAGGTACAGGCAAGAGTAAAAAGGAAGCCGAGCAGCTTGCTGCAAAGGAAGCACTTGAACTCATGGGTTATGAAGCACAGTAATATATCAATATTTGTTCCTCACATCGGCTGCCCTCATCTATGCAGTTTTTGCGATCAGCGTACAATAAGTGGAGCTCAGCATGCTCCTACGGGCGAGGAAGTTTATGAGATATGCCAGAAAGCGATGACGGAAGTCAAGGATCACGGCAATACTGAAATAGCTTTTTTCGGAGGCAGTTTTACCGCAATATCACGTGATTACATGATAGAACTCCTAGAAGCAGCTCACAAGTTTGTAGGCGAGGGAAAGTTACGTGGCATACGCTGTTCTACCCGACCTGATTGCATAGACTTTGAGATTTTGCAGCTTTTGAAAAGTTACGGAGTTACTGCAATAGAGCTAGGCGCTCAATCGATGGACGACGAGGTACTGGAACTTAATGAGCGCGGGCATACGGCCGAAGATGTTGAAAACGCTTGCAATCTTATACGTGCATTCGATTTTGAACTTGGCTTACAGATGATGATAGGACTTTATGGTAGCACTCCGCAGAAGGAGTGGGAGACAGTTGAACGTATAGCTGCACTTTGTCCTGATACTGTAAGGATATATCCCGTTGTTGTACTGAAAAATACCCGTCTTGGAGAGCTTCTACGATCAGGAGAGTATGTTCCGTTTAGCTTTGATAAGGCTGTTGATATAGCCGCTTCTGCTATAACTATGTTTGAGGGGAGCGGTATTAGAGTAATAAAATGCGGACTTCATGCTAGCGAATTTGTGGAGCATGATTTGATTGGCGGCTTCTATCATCCTGCGTTCCGTGAACTGTGCGAAGCACTTATATACCGCCATAATATGGAGTTTGTGCTTAAAGATGCTGGTAACATAGTGAGTGCAGTAATAGCCGTCAATGATAAGTGTTTGAGTAAGGCGGCAGGACAGAAAAAATCAAACATCGCATATTTTGCAGAGAGCGGTGTGAACATAAAATTAGTGGGAGATAATGATATCCCTAAGTATAAATGCGAGCTGAGGAGGTGAGAACGTGTATCTGAAATCGCTTGAAATACAGGGCTTTAAGTCCTTCCCTGATAAAATAAGTCTGACCTTCGACAAGGGACTTACTGCAGTTGTAGGACCTAATGGAAGCGGTAAGAGTAACATAGGTGATTCAGTTCGCTGGGTACTTGGAGAGCAGTCCACAAAGACACTACGAGGAAACAAAATGGAGGACGTAATTTTTTCGGGTACAGTTGCGAGAAAGCCAATGGGATTTGCAGCAGTTACGTTGAATATTGATAATCATGACAATACAATTCCTGATATCGGCGATGAGATAGCAGTTACGCGAAAGCTCTACCGAAGTGGTGAGAGCGAGTATCAGATAAATGGCAAGCCGTGTCGACTTAAGGACATAAACGAGCTTTTTATGGATACTGGTCTTGGACGTGACGGCTACTCTATTATCGGACAGGGACGTATTGCTGAAATAGTAGGTGCGAAGAGTTCTGAACGCCGTGATATCTTTGAAGAAGCGGCAGGTATATCAAAATTCAGGTACAAAAAGCTTGAAGCAGAACGAAAACTCACAGCTGCACAGGAAAACCTCCTGCGTCTTACAGATATTCTTTCCGAGCTTGAGGGCAGAGTAGAGCCACTGCGTGTACAGTCACAGAAGGCAGAAAAGTTCATAAAGCTTGCTGAAGAGCGTAAAAAACTTGAAATATCTGTATGGGTGACTCGTCTTGACGAGATGAAGCTAAAGCTTGATGAACTGGATGGCAAGATACTTGTCAGCAAGAACGAATACGAGAACATAGAGAACGACATACAGCGTGAGGAGCAGAAGATAGCCGACGGCATAAGAAAAATGCAGGAAAGCACTATGCGTGCTGACGAACTCCGCAGAAAAATGTTGGAGGAAGAACAGACTGCTTCAGAAATGAAATCCGGAATAGCCGTTCTTGAAAATGATATAAAGCACTGCAATGAAGCGGTTGAGACCGCTCAGAGAAATATTGACAATGCTGAGGATGCAAAAAAAGCTCTTGAAGGAGAGCGAAAAGTTGCACTCAAAGGACTTGAAGAACTTGAAGCAAAGAAAAAAGCCCTCGAAGCTGAAATAAAAGCGGCAGAAGAGAGTTTTGAAAAGGCTGAGAGTGAGAGTACAAAGCTTGGTGACTCAGTTGATAAGGCAGGTAGCGAGATAAGCGGTATGTATATCAGACAGAGCGAGTACCGCTTTACCATCGAATCATCAAAGTCTATGATAAAGGAGCAGACTGAACGTCTGAGTGCCCTCTGCGAGAGTAGTGGAAATCTCGAAAAAAAGTTGGATGAGTACAATAATCAGACGTTTTCTGTTAAGGAACAGGCTGAAAAGAATATTTCAAGGGCAGAGGAGATACGTAATAAGCTCAACGGCCTTGAAAGACTATATAATTCGCGTCGCGAGGGCTTTGAACAGGCAAAAAACGATTTCGAACGTGCGTTGTATGAGCTTAAAGACAAGCAGCAGCGCCGAAAGATTCTCACCGACCTTGAAAATAACATGGAAGGTTTTGCAGGCAGTGTAAAGCAGGTGCTGAAAGCTTCAAAACAGGGGCGTATTGGAGGAGTTCTGGGTACTGTTGCTCAGAATATCGGTGTTGAGCCAGAGTATGCAGTTGCTATAGAGACTGCGCTTGGCGGAGCTATGCAGAACATCATAGTTGAGAACGAAGATATCGCAAAACGCTGTATTCGATTCCTCAAGGAGCAGAAAGGAGGACGTGCAACCTTTCTGCCTATAACATCGGTGAAGGGGTACGAGCTTCGCGAGCAGGGACTTGAAAACTGTGAGGGATTTGTTGCCAATGCTAACAAAATAGTTACATACGATTCAAAGTTCAGTGGCATAGTCGCTTCTCTCCTAGGACGTATCGTTATTGCGGAGGATATCGACACCGCAACTATTATCGCTAAAAAGTATGGTTACAAGTTCAAAATTGTAACTCTTGATGGTCAGGTCATAAATGCAGGAGGTTCGTTTACTGGAGGTTCAGCACAGAGATCTGGCGGAATTATCACTCGTAAGAACGAGATAGAGACCCTTGACGGTGAGATTGCAAAGCTTGAATCAGAGCGTGATACTCTTCGAGATAGGGCTGAGAAGCTTCGTGCAGAGGCTGAGAAGCTACGATTTGATACAGAAGCGGCAAAGGACGAGCAGACACAATGTGAGGCTGAGAAAGTTCGTTTGGAAGCTGAGCTCACAAGTCTTGCTTCAATGGCTGAGCAGCTACGTCAACAGTCAGAGGAATCGGGAAGACTTATTTCCGAGACAGAGCAACGTATTGCAGCTGCTAAGCAGAATATAACTGATTCCGAAAAGGCTCTTTCTGAGACTGATGCAGAGATAAAAGCTGCAGAGACGAAGCTTGCAGAAGGACAGGATATTCGTGAAAAGTTACGTATTCAGCGTGAGGAACTGTCCGATAGATTGTCTGAATTGAAAATAAAGGGAATGGAGCTTGCTAAGGATGTTCAGGCTCAGGAACTGGAGATTTCACGCATAGACGGCAGAGAATCTGAGCTGAAAAGCGGCGCCAAACAATTTGAGGACGAAATATCACGTCAGAGGGATATAATCGCTCAAAAAGAGACTGAAATAGCTGAATTAAAACAGAAACTTGCTGATTTCAAGGACAATACTGAAACTTATAACGCAGAGATACAGCGTTGCCACGATACTCATAAGGAGCAGAATCGTCTTGTAAATGAGATGCAGAACGGTCTCAAGGCTATTAACGATACCAAGGAGAAGCTCTCCGCAGATGTTACTCGTCTTGAAGAACGTAGAGATACTGTGTGCCGTGATACTGACAATATCATTAGGCAGCTCATGGAGGTCTACGAGCTAACGCGTTCGGAGGCAGTTGCTATTGCTGAGAAGATAGAGGACATGAACGCTGCTCAGGCTGAGCTAACCACTATCAAGAATAAGATTCGTGCTCTCGGAAGCGTAAATGTTGACGCTATTGAGGAGTACAAAGAAGTGTCTGAGCGTTACCGCTTTATGTCTGAGCAGATAGCGGACGTTCAGAAGTCAAAGGCAGAGCTGGAAAAGATAATCACAGACCTTACATCGGAGATGTGTAGGATATTCTCTGAGAGCTTTGCGATAATTAATTCGAATTTCAAGAGCATATTCGTTGAGCTTTTCGGAGGCGGAAAAGCAGAGCTTATTCTTACAGATCCGGAAAATGTACTGGAATCTGGTATCGAGATTAGCGTAGCTCCTCCCGGAAAGGTAATAAAAAACCTTATCTCTCTGTCGGGTGGTGAGCAGTCTTTCGTAGCAATTGCAATATATTTTGCTATTCTGAAGCTGAGACCTGCACCGTTTTGTATACTTGATGAGATAGATGCTGCACTTGATGAAGTAAACGTAAGAAAGTACGCTCAGTACCTGAAAAAATTCACAGATACAACGCAGTTCGTGCTTGTTACTCACAGAAGAAGCGCTATGGAAGAGGCAAACGTTCTCTATGGTGTTACCATGCAGGAAGATGGTATATCCAAGCTTCTAAAAATGGAGCAGGTGGATTTCCAGGAAGATGTTGCAGACGTACAGTAAAAATTGTCACACTTTCGCAGTTTGATGCGATATTATAATAGGAACTGATTTGGAGGGCATACATGGGACTTTTTTCTAAGATATCCAGTGGACTTAAAAAGACAAAGGAATTTCTTTTCGGTGGAATACAGCGAGTTCTTAATAAATTCACCGTAATTGATGAGGAACTTTTTGACGAGCTTGAGGAACAGATGATAATGAGCGACATCGGAGTAGAGACCTCTGAGGAGATATGTGACAAGCTACGCAAGAAGATAAAGGAGCGCGGTATTACTGATCCTAAGGAGATAATGGGGCTTATCCACGAGGTTATTTCTGAGATAATGGGCGATGATACGGGACTCGATCTTTCTGTATCTCCTGCCGTTATCATGGTAATTGGCGTTAACGGCGCAGGAAAGACTACAACTATCGGTAAGCTTTGCCACCAGTTCAAGCAGGAGGGGAAAAAAGTTCTTGTTGCGGCGGCTGATACCTTCCGTGCAGCAGCTATAGATCAGCTGGAGGTATGGACTCAGCGCGCAGGTGTCGATATTGTTAAGCACGCTGAGGGATCAGATCCTGGAGCTGTAGTTTATGATGCTCTCGAAGCTGCGAAGGCAAGAGGCTGTGACGTGGTAGTTATCGATACTGCAGGCCGTCTGCACAATAAGAAGAACCTCATGGAGGAACTCAAGAAGATAAATCGTATTATTGACACAAAGGCAGGGGAGTGTTCAAGGGAGATACTTCTCGTACTTGATGCAACAACTGGACAGAATGCTGTAAATCAGGCAAAGCTTTTCAGTGAAACAGCACCTATTACTGGCATTGTTCTCACGAAGCTGGACGGAACGGCAAAGGGCGGTATAGTTATCTCTATCAAGAACGAGTTGGGAATACCTGTAAAGCTAATAGGCGTAGGGGAAAAGATAGATGACCTTCAGCCATTTGACAGTAATATGTTTGTTGACGCACTCTTTACTCTTTCTGAAAAGCCCGAAGAGGATGAAGAGGAAGAAGAGAACGATTCAGAAGAATACACAGAGGATACTTTGGAAGCTGATAATTCAGTTGAAGTTGACGGCGTAAATGGTTATTACAATGAGTATGGTGCGTTCATTCCATATGAGGAAGACGAGGAATACACAGAAGAGCCTGAGGATGAAATTGACGAGGAAGCTCAAGAAGAGGCAGTATATGAAGAAGCTCAGTCTAGCTCTGAAGTCGAAACTGAAGACGGAGAAGCATATGATAGCATAGTGTCAGAAGCAGAAGAAGCGGAGAAAGAAACAGATGAATCTGAATCAGATGAAGAAGTATCAGATGAAGATACTGAAGATGCTCCAGAGCCTGAGAAAAAGAAAAAGCGTGGCTTCTTCAGCAGACTTTTCGGAGGTAAGGATGATGATTAAGCAGCTGGTAATGGCTACTAACAATGCAAATAAGCTCCGTGAAGCAAGAGAAATACTTGCACCGCTTGGAATTGAGGTGCTTTCACAGCGCGAGGCGGGAGCAAACTGCGACCCTGAGGAAAACGGTGCTACCTTCGCTGAAAATGCGCTTATAAAGGCAAAAGCTGTATACGAAGCTGTAACTCTTCCAACTATAGCTGACGACAGTGGACTTTGTGTAGATGCAATGGACGGCAGACCAGGGGTGCACTCTGCAAGGTATGCTCCAGAGGGCCAGCATTGTGCGAAACTTCTTGAGGAGATGCAGGACGTTCCTGAAGATAAGCGTGGAGCAGCTTTCAGATGCACTATTGCATATATAGACGAAAACGGACATCATATAATGTCGGGTGACTGTAAGGGTGCTATAGGCTATGAGCAGCGAGGAACAAACGGTTTTGGCTACGATCCTGTATTCATGGTTGGAGACCGTACAATGGCGGAACTTACAGCTGAAGAGAAGAACAAGATTAGCCACAGAGGTGCGGCCCTTCGTGAGTTGTACCATTTCCTTAAAGAAAGATACGGTGAATAATATGCTTACAAGCAAGCAAAGAGCGTACCTGCGCGGTATCGCTTCGACATATGAGACTATATATCAGGTCGGTAAGGGCGGAGTGACAGAGGCTATGTGCAAGGATATTGCTGAAGCTCTCCGCAAGAGGGAACTCATAAAGCTGAAAGTCCTTGATAATTCGGGATGGACAGCCAGGGAAGCTGCAGAGGCTGTAGCTGAGCAGACCGAGTCTGAAGTTGTACAGGTCATAGGCAATAAGTTCGTGCTTTTCAAGCGTAACGAAAAAGATCCTGTTATAGAGAATATTCCTAAGGCTAAGTAAACTTTGATAGTCAGGAGGTATGGCGTGAAAGTCCTTATAATTAGCGGAACAAATCATAAGGGGTCAACCTACAGTATCGGGCGTATCATGGCCGAAAAGCTTACAAATACAGAAAACATCCGCGAGTTGTTCTTGCCTCGTGACTTTGACGAGTTTTGCTGTGGGTGCACTAACTGCTTCGTCAAAGGTGCTGAGACCTGTCCTCATGCTGGTAAGTTAAAGCCCATAACAGAGCTTATAGATGATTCTGACGTGCTTATACTTACATCACCGGTATACGTTTATCACTGTACAGGACAGATGAAAGCCTTTCTTGACCATTATGGCTGGCGTTGGATGTCACACCGTCCCAATGAGGGCATGTTCAAAAAGCAAGCTGTGGTTGTTTCAACGGCTGCAGGGGCTGGAGTAAAGTCTACTATGAAAGATATGGCTGACAGCTGCTTTTATTGGGGTATACCTAAGACATATAAACTTGTCCGACCAGTAGCGGCAGTTGATTGGCAGAGCGTAAAGCCCAAAATAAAGGAAAAAATTAATGCTAAAGCAGAAGCTATTGCGAAAAAAATACTGAAAAGACAGGGTAAAATTAAAGTACAAATAAAAACAAAGGCATTTTTCAAGATAATGAGTCTTATGCAGCGTAATGGTTGGAACAAGGCAGATATGGATTATTGGAAAGAAAAGGGCTGGACAGGTAGCAAGCGCCCCTGGAAATGAATGGAGTGAAATAATGCGGATAGGTATATATGGTGGTAGTTTTAATCCCGTACACAACGGACATATACATCTTGCGGAAACTGCTGTAAAGGAGTTCAGCCTTGACAGGCTTTATTTCGTGCCGTCAAAGAAATCGCCTCATCGTTCCATAGCTGAGTATGCTCCAGATGTGGACAGACTTGAAATGCTGCGGCTTGCCGCAAAGGTGAATGACAGGCTTTTCGTTAGCGATTACGAGATTAAAAGCGACAGAGTGAGTTATACTATATACACAGTTGAGCATTTTCGTAAGGAATTTCCTGAGGATGAGCTGTTTCTGTTAGTTGGAAGCGATATGTTGCTCAGTTTTGATACGTGGCATCGTTTTGATGAAATTCTCAGTAACGTTACTCTGTGTGTGGTATCTCGTGAGAGTGGTGACTTGCCAGAGTTGAAAAAAAAGGCTCAGGATCTAAGTAAATACGGTAAAATTATAGTTTCTGAAGCTCCTCCAACTGAGGTTTCAAGTACGTTGGTCAGAAAAAAAATTGCCAAAAATGAGGATTTCTCTTGCTATCTTGACGAAAATGTAGTACAATATATTAGGTCTGTTGGATTATATTCAGTCAGAGGTGAAGATATTTTGCAGTACAATCCTGATGACAAAAAGAAGATACTTAAAGCGCGTCTCACTGCAAAGCGCTATACTCATTCACTGAATGTAGCAGAGGAGTGCAGGAAACTTGCTGAAAAGTATGGTGAGGATCCGGACAAGGCATATTTTGCCGGACTTCTCCACGATATATGCAAGGAGCTTCCTGAGAACGAGCAGAAAGATCTCGTTCTTGCAAGTGGATATACCGTATGCAGGGAGGAAATGGAAACACGTTCACTTCTTCACGGTATTGCAGGCGCTTATTATGTTAAAAAAGAGTTCGGAGTGGAGGATATAGATATCCTAAATTCCATAAGATTTCATACAGTTGGCAGGGCAGGAATGTCACGACTTGAGGAAATAGTTTATATAGGTGATCTTGTTTCTGCTGAGAGAGACTACAAGGACGTTGAAAAAATGCGCAAGCTCGCGTATACTGATCTTAACTCCGCAATGCTCGAAGCATTTGCGTTTTCGATGAAGTCAGTGATAAAAAAAGGCGGAGTAATCCCAATATGTACTGTTGAAGGCTACAATTTTTACACAAGGCTTCTTAAAGATGAGAAATAAAAACTGGAAATGAAAAGAGGAGTCAAATGAACAGAGAAGATTTAAAAAAGGAGATAAATACAAACATAACAAATTCTCAAAGGCAGCCCAAGCCTTTACGTAAACTTAAAAAAGTAAATGAGAGACCAAAGACCACAGTGGTACTTAACGAATACCGTGGACTTCATGAGTCTCCTTCAATAGATATTAGCATAGGTGACGAGGAAGAACGTCAGAAGCGTCCTTCCGAGCAGCAAATCTATCACGGACTTCATGAAAAAAGTGGAGCAAAGAGTTCTACCAGTGAAAATAAGCAAAAATCAAAAAGAAAAAAGAGTAAAAAAGACTTTATTGTAAAGATTACATCCGTAATGCTCAGTATAGCTGCAATAATCACTCTTTGTCTTAATATGCCAATACTTTGGTACAAAAAGAGTGGTCAGCCCGATGAAAGAGTATCAATACTCACATATTTTAAACGTTGGCAGCCTACCATTGAAATCGAGGGAGAGCTTGAAGCTCCAAATATGGAGCTCAATGTCAACACTGACATCGTAAGTGAGGAATTTAACGATGGACTTGATCTACCTCAGTTGCTTGAGGGACAGTATACAGTGCTCTTCCTCGGATTTGATGAGGATGTTGAGAATACTGACGTTATATGGATATGTCAGTTTGATATTCCTGCTGCAAAGCTTAATATCCTCCAGGTTCCTCGTGACTGCTCTATGCTGTATTACACAAGCAATCCTACTACAAAGATGAACAGCGTCTACGCATGGGGTGACCCTGATGTATCCAATATCCAGCGTGTGGTAAACTGTGTTCAGGATTGTTTTGGTATACCGATAGACGCATATATTACCACTGCCTGCTTTGATATCAAGAATATCGTGGACCTTATAGGTGGAATCCCTATGCACCTTGATAATGAGATTATTTATGAGGCAGACAAGATAATTCCTGCTGGTGATGTAAAACTTACTGGCGAGCAGGCTGAATGGTTCGTTCGTTTCCGTCACGAGTGGCTCCAGGGTGATATCGGACGAGTACAGAACCAGCGTCGTTTCATGCGTGCAGCTATGGAGAAACTGAAGAGTATTAGTGAGGATAGCAGGCTCAAGCTTTACAGTTACCTCAATACAATCTACAAGAACAAGTGGATTGCTACAAATATGAGTGTTGAAGATCTTAGCAAACTTGCTGACTTTGGTTCTGTTCTGGAAATGGAAAATGTAAGTGTGGATATGGTCCCCGGTGAGGATGCCGAGTATACTGCTGATGGAGTGACCTACAGCATATATTCTATTCACAAGAGAGCTACAATTGATAAGCTCAACGAGAATTTCAGACCTTATCAGACACCTATGCTCATGTCTGATAGCAATATTGTTGAGTTCATTGAAGAAGGCAATTACAGCTATGATCTTTATGACGATATGGGAATGGACTTTGAGGAGCTTGAGCACGCTACTGAGCCTCTCAGAGATCCGGATATGAAACCAGGGTGGAAGGAAGATTAATAAATGACCGAGAAGGAAAAACTCGAACTTATAATAAAAACACTCGACAGTAAAAGAGGCGAGGATATCCAAGCTATAAAGATATCCGATTTGACTATACTTGCCGATTACTTTGTTATCGTAAACGGTACAAGCAACACCCATGCAAGAACTCTTGCGGATGAGGTGGAGTTCGTACTTTCTCAGAAGGGCATAGAACCACAGCGCCGTGAGGCAGATACAGGGAATACATGGATTATTCTGGATTATGCAGATATTATCGTCCATGTTTTCTACAAGGATACGAGAAACTTCTATAAGCTTGAAGGCTTGTGGGCAGACGGTGAGCAGATAGATATCAGTAGCCTTATCACTAAGGAGTAATGAATGCATACTAATGATTCTAAGGGACGTGCGTTGTGTATTATTATCGGCGTATATCTCATAGCAAAAGCTGTGCTAAATATGGTTATCAGTGGTGGGTTCAGCTTCAGCGATATGTTCATAGCTGTAGGACTTACGGTAATGATGTTTACTGGTTTTAAATTCTTCAATTATTTTACTGCGGCTATACTTGTGGTAATAGCGTTGATATACCTTCCAGATAACATATCGAATATCAGTTCAAATTGGCTGTACCTCATAGAAGGGATAATCGATATCGGATGTGCTGTGCTTTTGTGTGTTCAGAGAAATATAAGACAGCATTTTACCAAAACAATAACAATCAATAATTAAATAAAGGAATGATATTAAAATGAGCAGATATGATTTCACATCTGTTGAAGCCAAATGGCAGAAATACTGGGAAGAACACGAAACTTTCAAGACTGATGTATGGGATTTCAGCAAGCCTAAGTTCTATGCGCTTGATATGTTTCCGTATCCATCTGGAGTAGGTCTTCACGCAGGACATCCAGAGGGTTATACCGCTACTGACATTGTTTCGCGTATGAAACGTATGCAGGGATACAACGTCCTTCATCCAATGGGATATGACTCATTTGGCCTTCCTGCTGAGCAGTATGCCGTAAATACAGGAAATCACCCCAATGGCTTTACTCAGGAAAATATCAAGACTTTCTCAAAACAGCTCAAGGAATTAGGCTTTGATTATGACTGGTCGAAAATGGTCGCTACATCAGATCCTGAGTTTTACAAGTGGACCCAGTGGATATTCAAACAGCTCTACAAAGACGGATATGCAAAATACATAGATATGCCTGTTAACTGGTGTGAAGAACTTGGAACAGTTCTTTCCAACGATGAGGTCATCGACGGAAAATCAGAGCGTGGCGGTTTCCCTGTTGTCAGAAAAAATATGAAGCAGTGGGTAATAGATCAGCCTGCATTCGCTGAGAAACTCTTGGAGGGACTTGACGAGATAGACTGGCCTGAGTCAACAAAAGCTATACAGCGTAACTGGATCGGAAAATCCACAGGCGTAGAGGTTGAGTTTGATATTGTAGGCGGAGGCAAGTTCTCTATTTTTACGACTTGTATCGAAACAATATATGGTATCACTTTCATGGTTCTTGCTCCAGACGGAGCAGTTACAGAGAGCCTGCTTGACCGCGTGCAAAACAAGGAAGAGGTACAGGCATATATTGACGAGACAAAGAAAAAGAATGACATGGACCGTACAGAACTCAATAAGACAAAGTCTGGCTGTGAGCTTAAGGGCGTTACCTGTATTAATCCTGTAAATGGCAAGGAAGTCCGTATGTTTATTGGCGATTTCGTACTTGCAAGCTACGGAACAGGTGCAGTTATGGCAGTTCCAAGCCACGATCAGCGAGATTTTGAATATGCCATAGCTCATAATATCGATATGATACAGGTAATTGATGGCAATGAAGGACACATTGACGTTTCAGAAGCTGCTATGGAAAAGACAGAATACCTTGGAAAGGGTTACAAGCTCATAAACTCAGAAGAGTTCACAGGCCTTACAGTTGAAGAGGCAAAGGAAGCTATTACACAGAAGCTTGAAAAAATGGGAAGAGCAAAACGTACAGTTAATTATCACTTCCGTGAGTGGATATTCGCTCGTCAGCGTTACTGGGGCGAGCCTGTTCCGATAGTTCACGGTGAAGACGGTGAGATACATGTTCTTGATGATGATGAGCTTCCGCTCATTCTTCCTGAACTTGATGATTACAAGGGTAAGAATGGTAAGGCTCCACTTGAGAATGCAACAGAGTGGAAAAAGTACGACCACAACGGCGTTAAAGGTACACGTGAGACTTCTACAATGCCTGGAAGTGCGGGTTCAAGCTGGTATTACTTCAGATATATAGATCCTCATAATGATAAGGAATTTGCTAATCAGGAACTCCTCAAGCACTGGATGCCTGTAGATCTTTATATAGGTGGCCCAGAGCATGCAGTAGGCCATCTTATGTATTCTCGTATTTGGAACAGATACCTCTATGATAAGGGTTTAGCGCCCACAAAGGAGCCATTTAAGAAGCTTGTTCATCAAGGTATGATATTGGGCGAAAATGGTATCAAAATGGGTAAGCGTTTCCCTGAGTTTGTTGTAAATCCATCAGATATAGTAAGAGACTATGGAGCTGATACTCTTCGCCTTTATGAAATGTTCATGGGACCTCTTGAGGTAAGCAAGCCTTGGAGTAAGAACGGAGTAGAGGGCGCAAAGAGATTTATTCAGCGAGTATGGAATTTCTTCACAGAGTCGCAAAAGCTTACAGACAGTAACGATGGTACGCTCACAAAGATATATCATCAGACTGTTAAGAAGGTAACCGATGACTTTGAGAAGCTTGCATTCAATACAGCTATCAGCCAGATGATGATCTTTGTTAATGCAGTATACAAGAATGATTCCTGTCCGAAGGAATATGCTGAGGGCCTTATAAAGATGCTTTCATGTATCACTCCACACATGGGCGAGGAGATATGGAGCATAATGGGACACACAGATACTATTGCATATGAAAGTTGGCCTGATTACGATGAAGAGCTTTGCAAGGAGGATACTATTGAGATCGTTGTTCAGATAAACGGTAAAGTTAAGGCAAAGCTTAATATCGAAGCAGATACCGACAAGGATATTGTAATGGATTTAGCTATGAACGATGAAAAGGTCAAGGAATCTATTGATGGAAAGAATATAGTCAAGCAGATATATGTACCAAATAAGCTTGTTAATATTGTTGCAAAGTAACGAAAATTTTAATTAACAAAAAAATGCTTGACAACAATCGCAAAATGTGGTAAACTTATAGTATATTCTATATGATTATATTTGTGTATCTGCTATGTATTGGGGTATGCGCTGACTGACGCCCACAAGGGTGATTAGTATAGATGCCACGGAGCAAGGCTCTGTGCAACCTCTGAACAAGGGAGGGAAATTGAGTGGCAGAAGTTCGTGTTGGCAAGAACGAGTCCTTGGATAACGCTCTTAAGAAGTTCAAGAGAGCTTGTGCGAAGGACGGCGTTATTGCTGAGGTTCGTAAGAGAGAGCATTACGAAAAGCCTTCGGTAAAGCGTAAGAAGAAGTCTGAGGCAGCTCGTAAGCGTAAGTATTAATCTTACGGATTATGATTAATGTTGATAAAAGCGGGCTGCGGCTCGCTTTTTCATTTGTTGAACGGAGTTGACAAATAGCTTGGGATTAAAGCATAAAATTACAGGAACTGATGTGGATTTCGCATTTAGGAAGACAGTCCATATTAGTCCTGCTTTTTTGAAAAAGCATGGTATAAAAGGTCTTATCCTTGATGTGGATAATACGTTAACTACTCATGATGATCCAGTACCTGCCGAAGGAATAATCGAATGGTTGGAAAGCATGAAAAAAAATGGTATAAAGCTGATAATAGTATCAAATAATCACGACGAGCGTGTAAAGCGATTTGCAGATCCTCTTGGACTTGATTATGTCTGTGATAGTGGAAAGCCACTGAAAAAGGGATATACGTTAGCTATGAAGAAAATGGGCCTAACTACTGCAGAGACTGCGGCAGTCGGAGATCAGCTTTTTACCGATGTATGGGGAGCAAATCACTCTCATATAAGAATGATATTTGTGCAGCCTATGGCTCCAGAGCCAAAGAGTAAGCGTTTTATTCGTTTCAAAAGAGTACTTGAGAAACCTTTTTTGCCAACTGTATTTGTCGACAATGAAAAGGAGTAAATATGATAAAGAAGATACTTGTTATTCATGGACCAAATCTTAATTTACTAGGTGAGCGTGAGCCTGGTATCTATGGAAATACAGGCATTGATGCACTCAACAGTAATATTATCGACCGTGCAAAGAAAAATGGGATGGAGTGTGAGGTGTTTCAGTCCAACCATGAGGGAGCTATTATCGACAAGCTCCACGCCGCAAGAACATCATTTGACGGCGTTATAATCAACGCAGGAGCGTATACGCACTACAGCTACGCTATACGCGATGCAATAGCAGCGATTAAGATACCTGTCATAGAAGTACATATTAGTAATGTTTTCGCACGTGATGAATTTCGCTCAAAGTCTGTTATAGCCCCTGTTTGCAAGGGTAGTATAAGCGGTTTCGGCTTCGGAAGCTATTATCTTGCAGTTCAGGCTCTTGCGGAACTCTGAGAGGTGTGGAATGACGAGACTTGAAAGACTGTTTGAAACATATGACTGTGCGGACTGCGTTCTCATAACCTCTGATATCAATCGCAGATATTTCACGGGTATGAAATCGTCGGCAGGTGTAGTTGCTGCGTTTCGTGGTAAGGCTTATTTGCTCATAGACTTCAGATATATCGAAAAGGCGAGGAGTGTTGTCACAGATGCAGAGGTTATAGAGGCAAAAAAGCTATATCCGCAGCTCATGGAGTTACTTAAAAAGCATGGTGCTCAATCCATAGCCATAGAATCTGAGACAATGACAGTAAAAGAGCTGAATGCATATGAGCATTTTTTCAGCGAGATACGCTTTATACATGATGATTCACTGAGCACAGCAATTTCTGCTCTAAGATCGGTAAAAGACGACGAGGAACTTGAATGTATAATTAAGGCACAATCCATTGCGGAAGCTGCATTTGATGAGATACTTAATTTCATAAAGGTTGGAGTAACAGAGCGAGAAATTGCTCTTGAACTCAATCGTCTCATGTTTGAATTTGGTGCTGAGGATTTATCTTTTGATACCATAGTTCTATCAGGAGCAAACACATCCATGCCACACGGCGTACCCTCAGAAAAGAAGGTACAGAGCGGTGAGTTTGTACTTATGGATTACGGTGCGGTGTATAACGGATACCATAGTGACATGACACGTACAGTCTGCGTAGGCGAACCTGATGAGGAAATGCTTAAGGTTTACGATATTGTATTGAGTGCCCAGGAAGCTGCTATCGAAAAAGCAAAGGCGGGTATTATAGGCTGTGACCTTGACAAGATCGCACGAGACATTATCGAACGTTCTGGCTATGGAAACTGTTTCGGACATTCTCTTGGTCATGGTGTTGGGCTTGAGATACATGAAAAACCGAATGCTTCGCCAAATTACAAACTTCCGCTTAATGAGGGAGCTGTTGTGACTGTTGAGCCTGGTATCTATATTGCGGGCAAGTTCGGCGTAAGAATAGAGGATTTTGTCATTTTAACCGAAAACGGTTGCAAAAACTTAACAAAAAGCGCAAAAAGTCTAATTACGTTGTAATTATTGATTTTAGGTATTGCAAAAATGTCTAAAATATGGTATAATTTAGTATCATATTAATTTGAAAAATACGGAGGTATTTATAATGATTTCAGCAGGAGATTTCAGAAACGGCGTTACCTTTGAGCTTGACGGACAGGTAGTTCAGGTTATTGAATTCCAGCACGTTAAGCCTGGTAAGGGAGCTGCTTTTGTAAGAACTAAATACAAGAATGTTATAACAGGTTCAGTTGTTGAAACTTCTTTCAACCCTACAGCTAAGTTCCCAACAGCTTTCGTTGAGAGAAAGGATATGCAGTACAGCTATAATGACGGTGATCTTTACTACTTCATGGATCTTGAGTCATATGAGCAGGTACCGATAAGTGCTTCTATCCTCGGTGATAGCTTTAGATTCGTTAAGGAAGAGATGATTTGTAAGATTCTTTCTTACAAGGGCAATGTGTTTGGTGTTGAGCCTCCCAACTTTGTAGAGCTAAAGGTAACACAGACAGATCCAGGTTTTAAGGGTGATACAGCTACAAATGCTACAAAGCCTGCAACACTTGAGACAGGTGCTGAAATCAAGGTTCCGCTCTTCATTGACGAAGGCGAGATTATTCAGGTAGACACAAGAACAGGCGAGTATATGTCAAGAGCATAAGCTCTAGCCTTAACTATAATCTGAGAGGAGGAGCTTGTTATGAAGCTTACCGAGAAAATGTCATATTTAAAGGGCCTTATCGATGGTCTTGAGATTGATACTTCCACAAAAGAAGGAAAGGTTCTTTTACAGATGTCTGAAGTAATGTCTGAGCTTGTACTTTACGTAGACGATCTTCAGTCACAGGTTGATGAGCTCACAGAACTCTGTGATATCCTTGACGAAGACCTCGGACAGGTAGAGGACGATTTCTACGACTGTGATGAGTGCGATGGTGACTGTGATGAATGTGACGATGATGACTGGGATGACGAATATGATTTCGATGATGACGATGATGGGCTTTACGAAATCACATGTCCTACCTGCGGAGACACTATTCTTCTTGACGAGGGTATGATAGAAGAGGGTTCGATGAACTGTCCTAATTGTAATGAGCTCCTTGAGTTTGATTATGACGATCTTACCATTGAGGATTTTGAGGACAAGGACGAAGCTCCCGAAAAGAAGTAATATTATCGTATAAGATCAAATACACTGCGGATTGAATTTCTTTCCGCAGTTTTTTATTTTATTTTTGTAACGAAAGTGAACTAATGTAGTCTTATAGTTGAAGGCGGTGAGAAGATTGGATAAAGTCGAAGAGCTCTACAAAGATTATTTTCATGATGTATACCTTTATATAAGATCACTGTCGGCAGACGAGCATCTTGCCGAGGATATAACGCAGGAGACATTTTTTAGGGCTATGAAGTCGGTTGACAGCTTTCGAGGAGAATGTGATATAAGGGTATGGCTGTGTCAGATAGCGAAAAACCTACTGTTTACCCACAGCAAAAAACTCAGGAGATCTACAGGAGAGTATATACCTGAAACATTTCCTGACTCAAAACCTTCGCTTGAGGATATTATTGCCGACGGAGAGCAGAGTATGGAGATTCATCGTGTTTTGCATACCCTTAGTGAGCCCTACAAGGAGGTATTCACCCTTAGAGTTTTCGGTGAGCTCAGTTTTCGTCAGATAGGTGATATCTTTGGTAGGACCGAGAGCTGGGCGCGAGTGTCCTTTCATCGCGCTAAACTCAAAATAATAGAAGAACTGGAGGTACAGAAATGAAAAACTGCGATATAGTAATGGATCTGCTTCCACTGTATGCAGACGATGTATGCAGCGAAGAGAGCAGAAAGGAAGTGGAGGAGCATATCAAAGGCTGCACAAGCTGCAAATCCACGCTTGAAAAGCTACGAAAAAATGTAAGTATAAGCCCTCAGAAGGATGCAGAGGTACTAAAACGAATAAAGAAACGTTTGCGTATTGAAAAGCTCGTAGTGGTGCTTATAAGTGCTACTGTGCTTGTCTTTGTATTGCTTGGAACACTTTTTTATCTTATAAACAGTGACTGTTCAATGGACATAGAAAGGTATGACATCCCGAACAATGTGTATGTTTCGGAGGTGGACGGTATGCTTATGCTTTGCGTGAAGGGGGGAGCATCAAGCTTCGATTCGGTATACCCGACGTTCAGTGACACCAATGGTAATCATCTGACCTATGATAAAGATTATGACAAAAACAGCAAAAACGGTATAGGATATACGCTAAAGCAACGTAAAATATCGAGGTTTTCATATGTTGATATGGGAAATCTTTACTCGTTTGCATATCAGGTTGGCACTGTTGAGAAGCTTAAGGAAAAAAATATAGAAAAGATATTCTATTATGATGATGTGAACAATAAAGAGTTTATTTTATGGGAGAGTGATAAAAATGACTGATAGAAGGTTCAGTATACCGCTGATACTAATGGCAGTGGTAGCTCTTGGACTTGGGGTATTCGCATTCCCTGCCGAGGGGATTGTGCTTGCAATAATAACGATAATCATTTCAGTGAAGTTTCGCGAAAAGTATCTTATAAAGATACCTATTTTACTATGTATTGTTACTGTAGTGGTTGCAGGTGCATTTATAGCATTTATGATATACACGTGCACGAAGGGCGGATATAACAGTTATTGGCTTATGCGTTTTATATTTGATTAATCATAATAAAATAATTACCCTCCACTAGTTTGATTGTAATCTGATGTGGAGGGTAATTGTTTTATTCATTCATATTGAGCTAGTATCCTCTGCGCTACTTCAAGACGGGTCTGACGGTTATTCATTGCTTGTTTTTCGATATATTTATGAGCCTGAGGTTCTGTGAATTTAAGATATTTCATGAGAGTGGTTTTGGCGCGGTTAATGGTACGCATTTCCTCGATACGCCCGAGAATAGTAGAACTTTCCTTTTTAACTCCAGACATACGAACTCTTGCTGCGAGGATAAGGCGAATATTCCTTTGCAGGATTTCCCTTGTAATTGGTTTGGTAATAACATTAATGCCACTGTCAGAAACTTTATCTGCGATATCGTCTGCTACGTCGCTTCCACAAATTAGTATGATACCTGCTGAGGTGGACTCTGCTATCATTTCCGCAAGCTCTTGCCCAAATTCATCGGGCAAGGGAGTATTAATAATGACTAGCTCTGGTTCTGTTTCATTTTTTACAAGCCGGCGTGCTTCGCTGCCACTTGCAGCAGAAGCTATTCTTCCGCAACTTTCTATACGCAACAGCAGTTCAACGAGCTCTGTCACTTCATTATTGGATGAAATAATAAGTGCTCTTTCCATTTAAAACCTCATACGAACTTGAAATAAGATGTTTCCTCGAATTTATCCTTGTCATCTGCGATTTCATAGTCGTGTATCTGTTTGTCAAGCTGAGCGAATATATTACTCAGTATTTCGGGAGAAAGAGTTTGTTTAACGAAATCGCTTGCCTTTGCGGTAGTAGTAGCTTCTTCAAGAGAAGACGGAAGTGGTTGAAAAACCGAATCCGCTGTAGCACTGTGCATTGCACTCTCGAATAGTGAAGAATCGTTCCGTTGGATACCACCTATACCTGCTGCAAGAATGAGCTTGAATGTGATATATGGATTACAGCAAGCGTCAGCGGAGCGTATCTCCATTCGCGGAGTAATACCAACTGGTTTTGGAACTCTGATAAGTTGAGCGCAGTTCTCTGCGGACCAGTTAACATATTTCGGTGCATAACCGATACCAAAGCGTTTATATGAATTAGTAGTACAATTTAGAAAAGCGGTTATCTCCCTTATTTTACTAAGAACTCCTGATATGAAGCATTTTCCTTCATGGGGCATAGCATTGATATCGGTGCCGAAAATGTTTTCGCCACCCTTTTTTATGCTGATAGAAATACTTAAGGCACTTCCGTGTTCATCTGGAATGGGTTTCGGCATAAACGATGCGAAAAGGCCATTTTGAGCGGCTATAGATTTAACAACAGTCTTATAGTGAACCATATTGTCTGCCGCTGTTATTGGTTCACTTTCGCGGAACTCTATTTCGTTCTGTGCAGGACCATGCTTATGACATGAGCTTTTTGGACTCATGCCCATCTCCTCAAGTGAGAGACATATTTCTCGTCTTGCATTCTCACACTTGTCAAGTGGAGCAACATCGAGGTAACCACCGTGATCATGTGGAGTTTTGGTAGGCTCGCCACGCTCGTCAAGCTCAAAGAGATAAAACTCGCATTTTGTTCCCATTTCGCATGAATAGCCATCAAGTCTGAGTTGGTTTATGTAGTTAGTCAGCTCTGAACGCATATCACCAACGTAGTCGCTTCCATCTGTATTTTTTAGCGAGCAGAAGAAGCGGACAACTCTTCCCGACTTTGGTCTCCATGGAAGAACAGAAAGAGTAGAGATATCGGGAACGAGGAGAAGATCGGAGCAACCCTCGGCGATACAAGAAGCGTCAAATGGAATACCGTATTCAAATGCTCTAGGCAGCTCGTTAGGCATTATAGCCACGTTTTTTAGACTGCCGAACATGTCGCAAAAAGTTAGTCTTATAAATTTTACGTCATTCTCTTCAACGAATTTAAGTATCTCTTTAGGAGAAAAGCTCATTGAAAGACCTCCAGTTTATTAATATAGGTAACGCTTTTATGAAGCATAAATGATTCAAGTATTATTAATAGCAGATTTTGAACACTTAAAAATAACTAAATTTGTTCAAAACAAAAGAACTGAAATAAATATTCTTTTTTAAACTGTTTCCCATTTATTATACATGTAATTATATGCTATTTATATTGTTCTTATCCGACATTATCCATATCCATGAATACCTTCGAACCTGTAGCGCCTTTTTGTCCCTGATACTTTCCGTTATAAGGATTTAGAGCAGAGTCATCCATTTGGGCAAATACAAGCTGTCCAACTCTTCTGCCGCATTGCAGTTCTATAGCGCAACGGTTGGCATTGAAAAGTTCCAGTGTTATTTCTCCTCTAAAGCCAGGATCCACCCAACCTGCGTTTTGAATAAACAAGCCCATACGGCCGAGGGAGCTTCTTCCCTCAACAAAGGCAGTAAGATCATTTGGTAGCTCGAAGTATTCCATTGTTGTGGCAAGTACGAACTGTCCAGGTAGTAAAAGATATTTTTCAGCAGTAATGGTTTTGTACTTTATTTCACTGCTAAGGCTTATTATACCTGTAGGAGTATCCTCAACGATGCTAAAAGTATTACCAAGTCTGACGTCAACGCTTGCAGGCTGTATCTGCACGTTAGTTATAGGTTCAATAACGAGTGATTTTTCCTTTAGCATTTTTAATATAGTTTTATCGGATAAGATCATATGTGTAACCTTTCATTTATCAAGTTTGGGGGTGTTACCTCAGTGACATTACATATATCTGACAGGGATTATCCTCGTCCCAGTATTCTGGGAATACCTCGAACTCTTTAAAACCGCAGCCAAGATAGAAAAGATTAGTTTTGTCGTAGTCAGGATACTTTCCCATTTGAACAGTTTTCACCTGCATAAATGAATATCCTTCTGATACGGAAATAGACTTTGCCTTTTCAAAGAGCTGGCGACCAATGCCTTTGCGGTGATACTCTTTCAGCACACCCATAACAGCCAGTTCCACGGTATCCTTTCCTGTTTCTTTCAGGCACAGGAAGCCAACATATTCGTCATTTTCTTTTGACGCAATAAATATACGATCGGCACTTTCTTTTATGTACTGTTCGCGGCTTTCATCAACCTCGAACCAGTCTCTGAGAGATTCAAGGATTTTTCTTGATATTGTTCTTTTATCTTCTTTATCAAAAACCTGTTCAATCATTATTTATTTCTCCAAACAATAAAAAGGGATGGATTTATCGAAGTATCAATGTAAGGGCGGATATTATCCGCCCGCAGTTTGATAAGCTATGCATATATTATTTAGTATATATGAAGAACTTAATAATCTGTTATACGTTGAAGCGGAATAGAACTATATCACCATCCTGCATAACGTACTCCTTGCCCTCAAGACGGACAAGACCTTTTTCCTTAGCTGCAGCCATGCTTCCACAAGCTATAAGGTCGTCATAGGAGATGACCTCCGCACGGATAAATCCCTTTTCGAAGTCAGTGTGTATCTTACCTGCAGCTTGCGGGGCTTTAGTTCCTTTAGTGATAGTCCAAGCACGTACTTCCTGCTTGCCTGCGGTAAGATAGGATATGAGTCCTAGGAGTGCATAACCTTCTTTGATTATACGGTTGAGACCAGAAACTTCGAGCCCCAACTCGCTAAGGAACATAGCTTTGTCCTCCTCGCCCATGTCCGAAATCTCAGCCTCTATCTGAGCACAGATAGGCAATACAGCGGAGTGCTCCTCCTCTGCAAGCTTGCATACAGCCTTATAGTTCTCGTTTGTATCAATATTGTTGGTGAAGTCTTCCTCGCTTAGATTAGCTGCATAGATAACCGGCTTAGCAGAAAGCAGGGGAGTAGACTTTATTAGTTCTCTTTCCTCGTCGGTGAAATCGAAGCCTCTTGCAGACTTTCCGTTTTCAAGATGAGCCTTCAGCCTTTCAAGGAATTCAGCCTCTGCGAGATATTTTTTATCTCCCTTTGCTGCCTTTTTAGCTCGGTCGATACGTCTTTCAACCATTTCTATATCGGAGAAGATGAGCTCCAGATTAATAGTTTCGATATCTCTTAGTGGATTTATGCTTCCATCAACGTGGATGATATTGGGATCCTCAAAGCACCTTACAACGTGTACGATAGCGTCAACTTCGCGGATATCCGCAAGGAACTTGTTGCCAAGGCCCTCGCCCTTTGAAGCACCCTTTACAAGACCAGCGATGTCCACAAATTCAAGAGTTGCCGGAGTGAACTTATCAGGCTCATACATTTCTGCTAATTTATCGAGCCTTTCATCTGGAACAGAAACAATACCCACGTTTTTCTCGATAGTACAGAATGGGTAATTTGCGGATTCAGCACCTGCGTTAGTGAGTGCGTTGAAAAGAGTACTTTTGCCCACATTGGGCAGACCAACCATGCCAAGCTTCATATTTATTTCTTACCTTTCTCATATGTTTCCCCACCATTCAAACAGCATACCTATACAGAGAAACTTTTTAATTATCAGGGTTCCCTTATACAAAGGGAACCCTCAATAATTAATTCTATCTGTACAGATATACTGTTATGGCGGGGATAATTTACTTAATTATTTGCGTATGTAGTACGCTTATTGTTGACAAGTGAAGTAACGTTTGAGTTTTGTATCTGAACGTCGCCTGAAGCTGTGCCGATGTCCTTCGGATTACCTGCATTCAGGGTCAGTGAGACTTCAGAATCAATAATAGTGACGTTTCCTGTGCCGAGGGTATCACCGATACCTGTTACCTCGTCGCCCTCGGAGTCAATAGTGATATTTGCATTCTTTATCTTTGTATTGATATTGCCTTTTACAGCACCTATGCATGAGTGCTTAGCACAACGCATTTTCATACTTATTCTGCCCTGCTTGATGTAGATACTGCCTTCACCGTCCTCTAGAACACCGATTCCTACAGCTTGAGCTCCTGTACAGGACATAGTTATATCAGCGTCCGAGCTTATAGTGGAAATACCTTTACAGCTTCCGATACCTGTTACCTTGATACCTGATATAGTGATATCGAGGGAGCAGTTCTCACCGATTTCTATATTGGCGTCACCGTTGAAGCTCCCTATAGCAAGACCATTATGTGAGTACATATATATCTTAATTTTGCCCGAGCGGAGGTTAATATCTGAATCATCATCGTTCTGGCCACCACCAATACACAAGGCTTCAACGCTGTTCGAAATTATTTCGAGAGTACCGTCAAAATCAATGGTGATATCACCGTAGCCATGGTCGTAGTCGTTTCCAATACCGATACCTTCAGAGGCATAGCAGTCAATCGTAAGATTTCCCTTGCCTCCCAACTCAAACTGTGATCCCATAGGCACGTAGATACCTGAGTAGCTGAGCTTGTTGTTTTTAACAACATTGAGGATAAGTCTCGCATACTCGCCCACAGTGATAGTAGGTTTGCTATTGCCGCTTATCATGTTGACATTTTTCAGCGTCAGTTCACAGCTGTGGTTATCCATAATAGCAATATTCATTTTTACCTGTTTATCCGGATCACCCACAATAGTAAGTTTGCTCTGATAAATGTGGATATCGGTATATTTTTCAAGGGCGAGCTTGAGAAGATCAAGCTCTGTATCGTTCTGAGCGGCATATATCTTCTTAACGCCGTCAGGACGGGTTTCGAGATTAGTTTTGATTATCTCGTCTTTGATATCGGTTGAAATATTATTAAGGAAAAGTGGCTTTGGTTTTGAAGTATAATAGCCTTGAACTAGGTCAACACCAAGGCGTATCAATGTTTTTAGTTCCTGAACCGTCTCAACCCCCTCAGCAAGGGATTGCAGTTGGTTTTCATGGCAGAACTCGATTATAGAAGTAACGAGCTGCTGCTTTTTAAGATCGTTATGTATATCGCTTATAAGTGAACGGTCGATCTTAATGAAATCAGGTGAATAGTGGAGCAGATTCGATGTATTTGAATAGCCTGTGCCGTAATCGTCTATAGCTAATGTACAATGTGCAAATCCACAACGCTTTTTCAGAGTTTCAATATTTTCATCTGAAGCTGCTGATTGCTCTACAATCTCAATGACTGTCTTTTCAAGAAGTTCACCATATGTGAGATAAAGCTCATTAAAGTCTTCGTCAGTGAGGAGACTGCTTGGAAGGCAGTTTATGAAGAGTTTGCGCTTGTCGAATATCTGCTGATTATCACTGAGAAGCTTCATCGTATTGAAGAAAGTGAGCTTCTCAATAGAGTACAAGTCGTTCTGTGCAGCTGCTATTTTAAGTATCTGTGTGGGAGCCATTTTTATATCACCAACAGTACGCATAAGGGCTTCGTAGCCGACTATCTCTCCCGTCTGAGTTTCAACTATAGGCTGGAGATGGTACGTGAGGAGATTTTCCTGAACAATTCGTGAGAATGTTTGAGCGTTGCGGTAAGAGTCCTTTTCGCGTATGTAGTTCTCTTCTGAGTACCAATTTATTACTGAACGCTTGTCCGTCTTTGCTTCAAATAGGGCAAATTCAGAATAATTAACCAGCATATTAAAGTCCGAAGCTTCCTCGGGATAGGAGGCACAGCCTATGGAAAGGCTTATTCGGCTCTTGTCAGAGATATCTATTATCTCGCCAAAGTCGTCGGTTAGAGTGCAGTTCTGGACAGCTTCGCCCATACTGTTGAGGATATTGTATATGCTCATCTTGTCGCAGTCACAGAAGAAAACACATATCTCATAGTTGGACTTTGAGCCGATAATTATAGTATCGCTTTCAAAGCTTTTCAAAGCTTCGGCAACAGAAGTGATACAGCTGTTTGTATTGTCAACTGTAAGATACGAACCGAGCTTGTCTATGCCATTGATGAAAATAGTTGCAAGGCAGGCCTGTTGGACGTCTGGGATTATTTTTTTTATCTTCTGTGAGAAAGACGGGAACGAAGGAAGGCGAGTGATGGGATCGTATTCTACGAATGCCTGACGATCGTTGATATCCGAGATTTGACGTGTGAAATCCTGAATAAAACCAAGCCATACATCGCTGCTCTCATATACATTCATTTTCACAAAACGCGATGTATTTCCGTCTGTGAATTTATAAATATGTTTCTGTCCCTCTACAGGGTTTTTCGATATCTTTTCGAGAAGATCGAAAAACTCAAATTCGTTGATTTTTTCACTCGGGCAGCCAAGAATGTGACATGAGACCGCGTCAAGGTAAGCGGACTTTTCCTTTGCTATATAGGTGAAAGCACCTATATTTCCAACAAACTGCTGAAATACCTGCCAGTCATGACTTAGCGCGGGAGGAGTTGTACTGAAATCGAATATACTCATAGTTCTCCTTATACCGAGGAAACTGCCGTGAACAGAGAAAAAGCAGTTCCGTTTCGTACCTGCGTTTAACGGTCAGCAGGAGACCGTAATAACGTGCATTTATACAATTTAATTATACTACATGAGGGCGTAAATGTCAATAATAATTAGCCCCTTTGCGTTAGTATTTAGCTTGTAGAGAACGCAGTTCTCAGCGTTCCAGGCTTTGAGTATTTTGCATTTGAAAACGGTTCGTGGATGCAAAGCTTTTAACCATTTGCTAATTATTGATAAACAGTGGAGCAAACATAAAAGCCGCCATCTCAGGCGGCTTCGGAAATATATATGTAGGGATTAGTCAAGGAAATCCTTGACCTTTTTGCTTCTGCTGGGGTGGCGAAGCTTTCTGAGAGCTTTTGCTTCTATCTGACGGATACGCTCACGGGTAACGTCGAAACGCTGACCGACTTCTTCTAGAGTACGAGATTTTCCGTCCTCAAGACCAAAACGAAGCTTTAATACTTTAGCTTCACGGTCTGTGAGAGTAGCAAGAACTTCGTTGAGTTGTTCCTTAAGAAGAGTGTGTGAAGCAGCTTCAGCTGGTGCTGGAGCATCATCATCTGGGATAAAGTCACCGAGATGGCTGTCTTCCTCCTCACCGATAGGAGTTTCAAGGGAAACTGGATCCTGTGCCACACGCATTATCTCGCGAACCTTGTCCACCGGCATATTCAGCTTTTCTGCAATTTCTTCAGGACTTGGATCGTGACCGTTTTCGTGGAGAAGCTGGCTCGATACCTTCTTGACCTTTGTGATAGTTTCAACCATATGAACAGGTATACGAATAGTTCTTGCCTGATCTGCGATAGCACGAGTGATAGCCTGTCTTATCCACCATGTAGCATATGTGGAGAATTTGAATCCCTTAGTATAATCGAATTTTTCTACGGCTTTAATAAGACCAAGGTTACCTTCCTGAATAAGGTCAAGAAACTGCATGCCTCTTCCAACATATTTCTTTGCTATGGATACAACAAGACGGAGATTAGCTTCGGAAAGTCTCTTTTTAGCGTAGGGATCTCCCTTAGCCATTCTCTGCGCGAGCTCTATTTCTTCTTCTGTGGTAAGAAGTGGAACACGTCCAATTTCCTTGAGGTATATCTTTACAGGATCATCGATAGCGATACCTTCGGTGGAAAGAGCCATTTCGAGGTCATCTGTAAGAGTTGAATCAAGACCTATTTTTAGGTCTGCGTCAAGATTCATGTCCTCAACGATTTCTATATTGAGATTTTCACAGTTTTCATAGAAGGAGTCAATTTGATCAACGTTGAAATCAAGCTCCTCCAAAGCATCAGTGATTTCCTTTGTAGTAAGCCTTCCGTTAGCCTTGCCTTGTTCCATAAGGGCTTCGATTGTATTTTTCTTTTCCATTTTTATTTATCCTCCTATTTTGTTTTGGAGCGGAAGAGCTCCAGAAGCTCGTCGTTGCTGAGCGCTCCGTCCGGTCTTGGTGTACTTTTTTTCAGTACTTCAGCGCAGTCTGCCACTACATCGAGAGTAACAGCAACTTCGCGCTTTTTTGCGGCTATTCCGCTTATTCTTCCCATTTCTTCTGTCGAAAATTCATCGGAGAGTAGCGATATCGAAAATTTATCTGAGTTTTTCATTCTTTCTATTAGCGCCCGATAGACCTTTTTATTAAAAGCGGTCACAAAGCACTCAGGTGGAGCTATCTTTTCAATATCCTCATATTCCTGAGGACGTTTTAGCAGATAGCTTATTATTGTTTCCTCAGCGCGGGCTTCTTTTTTGTTTGAAACTGCATCTGGATTAATATCGTCGCGTATGTAAGAAGTTTTTGCCTTAATCGTGCGCCATTCAGTCTTTTTGGCACTTCTTCTGTTCTTTTCGAGCATACTGTCTATATGTGTTTTAAGAACCTGTACGGGAATATCGCATTTCTTGGATGTACGGGAGATATAAACTTCTCTCTCTAGAGGAGATTCAATGCCTGCAAGTACTTTTGAAGTGCGCTTTAGGAGCTCTACGCGTCCTATCTCCGTTGAGAGATCAAGCCCATCCTCACACTTGTCAAGCATAAAGTCGTTAGCATCGTTTGAATCGTCGATAAGCATACGGAAACGGTCACGTCCGAATTTTTTGATGTACTCATCGGGATCCTTCGCGCCTTCCATATGGAGTATCTTTGTGCGGAGTCCTACGTCCGCAAAATGATTGATAGCCTTCTGTGTAGCTTTCTGTCCTGCACCGTCACTGTCATAGGCAATAATTACTTCCTCTGCATAATGGCTTATGAGCCGCGCTTGATCTGGAGTGATAGCGGTTCCGAGAGTGGCAACCACGTTCTCGAAACCGGCCTGGTTTACGGCGATAACATCCATATATCCTTCGCATAATATGAGCCGTTTGGCATTAGAATTCTTTGCAAAGTTCATGGAGAACAGGTTTGCACCTTTATCAAATACTGGAGTTTTTCCTGTATTCAGGTACTTTGGTTGCGAGTCGTCAAGAACTCTTCCGCCGAATCCGATTATATTTCCGCGTAGATCTATAATAGGAAACATGACTCTCTTTCTGAACATATCGAATGTACGTCCGTTTTTCTGACCTCCAAGCCATGCGTCAGATATTTCTTCATCGGTATAGCCTTTTGAGTGCAGAATATCAGTGAGGTCGTTCCATGAGTCCGGAGCATATCCAAGTCCGTACTTTTTAATTGTCTGCGGTGTGAGTTTTCGATTTACAAGGTATTGGAGCCCTGTTTTGTCGGCTCCTTTGAATAGATTTGTATAGAAGTGATTTGCGGCAATGCGGTTCATTTCATAAATACGCGTTTTGCGCTTTGCATAACCGCTGTCCTTATTTCCGTATTCAGGGACTTCCATGCCCGAGCGTTGAGCGAGAAGTTTTACTGCTTCCGAAAAATCAAGATTTTCTGCTTTCATGACGAAGGTTATGACATCTCCGCCTGCGCCGCAGCCAAAGCAATAAAAACTTTGAGTATCAGTGAAAATTGTACATGATGGGGTCTTTTCCGAGTGAAAGGGACAGGAGCATACGTAATTTCGTCCTCGTCTTATGAGGTTCACATAGCCGCCCATGACTGTTTCAATAGGGTTGGCATTGCGAAGGTTATATAGAAATTCGTCGTTCTGAGGCATTTTATCTCCTCACTTCCAGAATTTGGGTACGAAAAGATCAGTGTAAAGACAGACTGCGTATTCATCGCTCATTCCTGATATGTAGTCGCACACCGCTCTATCTGCGTCAGAATCTTTCATGATGATGCGATATTCGTCGGGGAGCTTTTTACTGTTCTCGATGAAATATTTGTAAAGCTTACGAATAAGGCGTTCAGCCTTGCCCTCCTCCTGCTTTGCAGTAGGATTTGTGTAGACTTTCTCGAACATGAAAGCTTTAAGGTCGTCGTGAGCCTTGCGTATTTCGGGAGAAAAATCTATATCAACGGCTCCGTGTTCGATAACGGAGGCTATGAGAGTTGTTATTCTTCTGGTCTTGGTATTTCCGAGAGTTACAACGCAGTCACGTGGAAGCTCATTCGGGTCGAGAATCTCTGCGCGGATAGAATCCTCAATATCGTGGTTTATGTAGGCGATAGTGTCCGCAAGTCGAACGATATTACCCTCTTTTGTATCCGCAATCATATTCGTGTGACAAAGTATGCCGTTGCGGACAGCGTACGTGAGGTTAAGTCCATTTCCTTTTTTTTCAAGGACATCGACGACTCTTAGACTTTGCTCATAATGCTTGAATCCATGAGGGCATATCTCGTCGAGAGTTCTTTCACCACAGTGACCGAAAGGGGAGTGTCCCAGATCGTGCCCAAGGGCGATAGCTTCAGTAAGATCCTCGTTTAGACGCATACCTCTTGCGATAGTTCTTGCAATCTGAGAGACTTCAAGGGTATGGGTTAGTCTTGTCCTATAATGATCTCCCACTGGAGAAAGGAAAACTTGCGTTTTGCGCTTTAGTCTTCGGAAGGAATTGCAGTGGAGTATGCGGTCACGATCACGTTGAAACTCTGTTCTGTATGGGCATTTGTCCTCATAGCGCTCGCGTTCTGTGTTTTTTGTGTCAATGCTGGCGCAAGCAAATTTGCTTAAAATGCCTGCTTCGCTTATCTCTATCTGTTCGCGTACTGTCATACAATACTCCCCCTGACATGAAAAAATGTTTCAGGATATGATCCTGAAAAAAGCGTCTATATACTTATACTATAACGGGACAAAAAACCCTTTTTTATTCTTATATTTTTTTTACTGAGGAAAAATCTTCAAAAAGCTCTCCGCAGTCAGTTATATTGACAGAGCCATTAGTTGCTTCAATAAGCTCGTTTTTTAGTGCCTCAAGTTTTTCGGAGAGCACTAGTATCTCAAGCGTAACATCGCTGCCAAAGTCAGAAGTAACTGTGATAGTTTCAAAATTAGGCAGAAGATAGGAAATCTTACCGTACATACCATAGTCTGCGCTTATTTTCAGACGATGACACAGGCACATATTCATTATATGGGCAGCGTCACAGGCTAAAGAAGCCGCATGTGAATATGCACGGACAAGTCCGCCACCGCCAAGAAGTATTCCACCGAAGTATCGCGTAACTACGATGCATACATCGGTTAGTCCACGCTTTTGCAGCACGTCAAGTACAGGAACACCTGCAGTACCTTGAGGCTCACCATCATCAGAATATCTGGAAATATTGTCCTCGCGTAGAATATATGCATAAACGTTATGCTTTGCCTTGCGATGTTCTGCTTTTATGGAATTTATAAAGTTTACCGCTTCGTCGTTTGTTTTTACGGGAGCGATATAGCCTATAAACTCCGAGCGTTTTTCTATAAATGAAGCATTTGCATTTGCTGAAATAGTATAATAGTTCATAATAAATTAACCTTATTGACGAAAAGCCCCGTCAATGACGGGGCTTGTGACTTACTTGTCCATATTGAAACGCTTCTTGAATCTGTCAATCTTCGGCATCATCTTCTC
>JAEEGJ010002930.1_pt1 | contig 73210 bp, 64 predicted proteins | sample 8958761 | NCBI WGS metagenome assembly JAEEGJ01 (sample SAMN16246546, study PRJNA631951) | gut metagenome | biome: gut microbiome; feature: rumen; material: RS-attached | host: Bos | place: Iran: Karaj | collected 2018-10 | reverse complement strand
TCTGCCTGCAGAGAATAATGTCAACACCATATCCGCCTATAGTTATTACTTTTTTGTTGACATTATTCTCTGCAGGCAGATTATTGAAACTTGGTTGGATCAATGGCTTCTCCGGTAATTGCATTTACGATAACAGGATCCCTGTCCGCGCTGTCTAAACCTAAAACTTTATAATTTGAATGCATATAGAAAACCCAGAATGGATAAAGATATTTTTCGTAAGTATCACTCGTGTTTTTTTCATCGCTGTATTCCACATTGCTCATATCATAAACTGTGACCACAAGGTAAACCAATTCAGCCGCATAAAAATGTGTATCTTTGTTCTCCGATAACCGCTCGATTATTATCGGTTTGGCCTTATCAAAAGCCTGTTCAACGGATATGACCGGTTTGCTCTTCAAATAGACTTCAGTATCTTTCTCGTTAGCTCTATAGCAGTGTACTTCATAAATATCCTTGCCGTCATAAAACTCAATGTATTGCTCATTTTCTATAAAGGTTGTCTGCTTTAGCTTTTCATCGTAATACTCGCAAAACCAGTACGCATTCTCCGGCAAACCAACGGTTATTCCATCTATAACACGCCTTGTAACATAGTAGTCAAAAGACCTTCCCTTGATAGTGTCGAGGATGTAATCCCTTCTGTTTTGGGGGTTATCGTAATCAATCTCATAAAGATCAGTATTAGTCGGCGGGTATTTAAATCTTAATGTGTAGTCTCCGAAAACCACTTCGGGAAATGCCGATCTGATCTTTGCCATTTGCTTATAATCTGCATTATCAAGCCTTACCATCGAATCATTTACACTGTTTCTTTCAGCTCGGGATAAGACCTCATCAGTATCTGTTTCACTGTTATGACCTATTATGCACGTCAGTGACGAAAATGCCTGAAACTCACAATCTGTCCATCCTTCGACCGGATTAAAATGGACTCTCACATCTTCATAAGAAGGAATTATCCGATAAACATTTGCCGTATCGGGATAATCATATGTAAGCAGTTTCCCTTCCAATTGATGCTCTTTACCTGCTTTAGTATATTTGATCACAAACAAGTGATTATCCTGGTCTGTCTCAATGCGCAGCTGTTCATAGTCATCACCTGGCATTGCAGAATCTGCCGCAGATGATTCTGTTGATTCTGTATTTTTGCCGGATAACGGAATTCCGGCAAGCGACTGGTTTGCAGAATTGTTATCAAAACATCCTTGTGCGATCAATGCACATAGGGCCACCATAATGACGACTGTTCTTTTCGCTTTATCAAAATGCTTCATTTATAGTTCTCCGATACGTAAAGATCTAATCTGGACTGGAACGTTTTAGCAATCGCCTCCGGGCTTTTATTCTGGTAGTAATAAGCGTTGACCTCATCACAAATAATGTTATATAAGCCCCAATCATATGAGATCACAGAATTAATGCTTAAGACCATTTCACGGTAATCAGAAATGATCCGGTCGGGAACGGCTTTCTGTCCTCTTACGATGCTTTTCCAGACAACTTCATTATCAGAAACCGAATCGGGATGAGCCGCATATTTGCAGTGGTCTTCAAACACAGTGTTTATTACCGGATTATTCCCATAGATAATTTCGATCTCCTGGACTTCATCTGTCAGCATGTATTTGATCAATTGCCAACAGGCTTCCTTGTATTTTGAGTCGCTTGATATGGCCACAAGACCATCGGTCTGTGCAGCACGGGCTGATCCGTTAATGGACGGGAATCCCAGATAAACAAAACTGTCATTCAGGCTGCTCTCAATATCTGCCAGATCATAAAGATTGCCCAAATAAGTCCTTCTGCATGTCAAATGCATGCCCTTATGAACTGTATCCATGTCAGCTATGCTATTCTCAATTCCGCCAAATGAAATGCCGTATTTAACAGAATACTCGACTATTTCTTTTAATTGTTCTTCAGATACTATATGCGCACCGGTTGAGTTGTCCACCAAATCTCCCAGAGAATAGCGAATGATCTGATCAGCATACTCTGCTGCCTCCATATCGCCTCTGACAGGAATGTTTTTCTTTTTGGCAAGCTCATCAACCTGCTTATAAGTTATGTTTTCTTCGCTAAAATCCGCCTTGCGGCCGAAATCTCCATCGAAATAAAAGGCCGGGAAGATCTGATAGCATGCCCCGTTCTTAACGATAGTGTCCTTAATCGAAGGGATCAGATCATCCATGCTGAAATCCGTATCCTTCTCAATGAGCGGCATCATGTCTGTTACCAGGCCGGCATTGTACATATACCTGTAGTCGAAATTTGCTCCGTAGTATATGTCCGGAGCGCCGCCCTCACTAAAATGCTTTATCAGTTTGGCAATCTGCGACTGTGCCTCAATGCCGGATCCATATGCATATTCATTCCAATAGTCATCCAGAAATACTCTGTATTCATTCTGTGAAGTGTTAAATCTATAAACTGCCCATTTAATCGCCACGGAAAAATCAACACCATATCCGCCTATAGTTATTACTTTTTTGTTGGCATTATTTTCTGCAGGCAGATTATTGAAAATGATCAGTTCGATCTCTGAATCTTCATATGCATACAGTCTGCCGAATCTTAAGTTGTCATACGCCAGATTTAATTCATAACGTACCGCCTTGTACGCGGGCTTAATATCAACATAATTCCATTCTGTAACAGGCATCAGCATCTTTGACTTGGTGTCAATGTAATAAACGCCTTTGTCAGAAAAGAAAATACCGTTGTTTATTTCAAAGCTTTCCAGATCAGCGGAGCTGCTCTCCAGAATCTTCTCCAGTCTGCTCTTATCAAAATCCGCTTCATAACAGATTATCTTTCCGTTTTTGTTCGCTATGAGATAATACGTTCCGTCCTTCTGATAGAACGATATGGCATTAGCTATTTCATTTCCTTTTATGCGGCCGGACTCATTTCCTTCTTTGGAATAACGTGTAAGACTGCCGGCAGACATTTTTACATATCCGTCATCAACTGAATAAAAACCCATGGTGATTTCATCAGTGATCTCTTCGTTAATGACCTTCCCGCTGTTAATATCGATCACATAATCAGTATTGGAACTCTGATCCGAACAATACAGTCTGTCATTTTCAATTACCGCCTGATTGCCCGAATGAGCACACTTAACGGGCAATGAAACATTACTTACTTCATTGCCGTCTGAATCTATCTTATATAGCCTGTAATACTCTTCAGGACCATCTGTCTTTTCATCTGACTTCTCACCATATACTGTCAGATAATAATATCCATCAGAATAAATGCTGGATCTCATGGCCTGTCTGTAACCCTCAACAGCAGGCACTCTGAATGAGCTGCAGCCATACCAGTAACTGTCAGTGCTGACCGGTTCGCTGTTCTTGTTGCAGGCACATGTGCCCATGACAAATGATGCAATTAATACTATAGAGGCTAATGATCTTAATGCTTTGCTATTCATGTTTTCCCCATATTGATTAAATAATATTGCCTTGTCCTATATGGTCTGCAGGACAAGGCATTTAATTATTCAAAAATCAATAATACTCGCCGATACTAAAAGTCATTTTTATTCCTACATCTTTCTTAGCACCGTTATCAAGCACAAATTTTTGGTTGCCGGGATTAGGAGCTAAGTAAGGACCCCAACGCTTTGGCGTGTTAACTTCACATACATATTGACTGCTGACTTTCACTTTCAGATTAGATAAATATGCGCCTGTTGCAAGACCTGAATAGTGTATATAAGAAACAGAATACTTATACATAAAATAATCATAATCATTATTTCTATACGTGAACATGTCTTTTGACTTTTTAGATGCAACATTAAGGTTGACAGTTTTACTATATAATCCGAACCAGTATTCCGGGTCTCCTGTTCCACCGGCAGCGTTGCTCATTGCTGTACAGCCTGCCAGTATGCTGGCACATGCTAATACTGATACTGCTTTTTTGATGACATTTGTTTTCATAGATTATCCTCCACATTAATATTTGTGACCGCGTCGACCACATGTACTTCGAAGAAAATACCAAATGCAAAGGCTTGTATCAATATTTTTTCCAAAACTCAGGGATAAAGTAAAAAATCCAGGGATAAAGTAAAATAATCAACTTTTCTTGATGGGATTTTTAGCATGAAAATAATGATTTTTTGATATTTCTAATGCTATACTGTTCCTGTCGGTTTGGGGTTTTCGCTTATGGCAGGGGGATGCTTTTATGAGTTCACGTGGTACTTTCCGTCTTATCTACATGATCATAACCAGACCGAGAGAGGCACTTCTCGTCGGCTGCATAACTTCATTTGTACTTGCAGTAGTCGGTCTATTCTTCGGATTCAGATTTGTAATCGGGGATTTCTCGAAGGTCGATCTGAGTTTCCCGAATGCTGATTACAATTCCATAGGTGATTACACCCGTATTTCCGGCAGTACTTATTCTGCCTGGGGATACTTTGACTACGGCAAAGCCCGCTATTACATTGTCCCGAAATTCGATAACAATTCTGATCCGCAATATATCGAGCAGGCACTCGTTGTAAGGATCGAATCCAAAGACTCTTCTGCATGGTATAAACTTACATCCGTCACAAAGAAGAGATTCACCCATTCGGCTACAGAGCCGGCAACACCCATTCATGTGGACGGATATGCTCACACGATGGGCAATGATCTTAGGGAAAGTGCCTTGCAATATCTGCAGAGCTTAGGTTTTTCCCGGGCAGACGCTGAGAAGACATTAGTGCCTAATGTCGTATATTACGATATGGCAAATAAGTATTCGACGCTCACGTTCGGAGGCGTCTGTGCGCTCTTAACGATAATCTTCTTCTTTGCCTGGATCAGGATGAAGAATTAAGAGATCGTCCGGGCAGGGAAATTCTCAGTCAGCCACGCCGTAACTCATCGCATTGTCTCAGGATCAGGCTCAGTCTTGTTGCTGCAGGCAGCATTAGCAAAAACAAGGATTGCGGTAAGTAACGCTGCAATCACTTTCTTCATATTATCCCTCCCCGGATCACTTCAGATCTTTTGCACTGAACGTGTAAACCTTCGTATAATCGGCATCGAGGCAGATGCTGACGGTAAAGTCTTCAAGATTATAGACACATGACCATTCGGTTATGGTTTTGTTCTTGACCTTGCCGAGCAGTTCCATAGCCTGTTCTTCCGTGGCTTTCCGGCTGTCGCCCAGGCATTCTTCCATTGTCGGAAGCCTGCTGTCAGGCAAGCCCTTGTTATAGAATTCTCCGGGTGCAATAACACTGTTGGTGCAGCATGGATGTTCTGTTACGACCATCTCATTATCAAGCCATTCGACGACGACATATCTGCCGGTCTTGTCAGTAATGAAGAGATGGTATGTTACGTCTTTAGGCGAATGCATATCGAATGAATCAAGCAATTCAAGCGCCTCGTCAACCGAAGCGCATTTATCGAGGATAGCTCTTACTGCGCAGTAGATCAGAAGATCAGGCTTACCGTTATCCTGATGCACTCCTTCGATATTCAGCTCCAGGATCCCTGCGCCTACGCCTTTCTCGTTCATGCCGTCCACGATCACATAAGGAGTAATGACCATCAAGAGTCTGCCCAAAGGAGAATCAGGACTTATAGGATAATTCTGGCTGACACCGAAAACACCGAGATCAGCAACACCTATAGATTCGTAGCAGCCTTCGGGATGTGAATATACGAGCAAGGTGTCTGTCTCCGGATAATCAAAATTGCGTCCGAAAAGATGCTTGCCTTCAGGTGTTACAGCCGCAAAAGCCGCACATCCGGATTTCTCCAACTCAAAGCGCGGCCTGATCCCATATAAATGGTTGCTGAAGATCCAGTCGAGAAGTTCTTCGATGGTCTGAGAATCAGAACCGAGCATGCCGTCAGTATCTGTGCATTCGAGATTCTTCATTGTGTATAGACCATCGCCCGCTTTCTTTACCGTCAGCATGGTCCTGATGTGATTAAAGAGCATGACGGAAGGAACGATGATGATAAGTCCGTAAACAACGGGCAGGACGATCCTTTTCTTAAGCTTGAAAACAAAGCAGATCTCTACTATCAGTGAGAGCAGGAAAAGAATTGCACCGGCAGGAATGAAAGGCATCCAGTTAAATGCCCTGACAGAAGTTACTTTGAAGCAGTAAGGCAGCACCGGCAATAATTCCGTTATCAGTCTCTCATGGAATTGCTCTAATGTTCTGCCTGCCCAGGATCCGTCTTCAACTTTGTTGTAATAAATATAATCGTATTGCCTGTACATACTCTCGGCGACTTCATTGTATTCAGCATCACCTAAAGCTCTTAACCTGCCCTCAATGGTTATATGCTGTCCGATCTTCGAATAGTAAAGATTCCTGTCTTTCTCGCTGAGAGCTGAAAGGTCCAGAAGGATCATTGCAACCCTCTCCTGGTCGCCAAAATTCTGCAGCGCCGAATTCTTAATATCCAGATCATCGTAATCGACCTTGATGTCAGTCTTGTAGCTCTTGCCGAGATCTTCCTTGCTTATGTTCCAGCAGTCAAAATCCTTTTTGAAGAGCCCCACGAGCCAGCCTCCGAAGAATCCTGCCAACACCAGCAAGACCCCGATAAGCATTAATAAAGCCGTGATGATTATCGCTTTTTTGTTTCTCTTTCTCATGCGCTTACCCCATACTGACCAACAACTGCGCTGCAAAGTTCAAACATAGGATAACAAACAGAATATCTTTCAATCAACTGTTTGACCATCGTGATATAATCCTGATATTGTTTTTTGAAAAGTACAGGGGGAAATATGGATACATTTTCAGAAGCACTTTTAAGCGGGAAAACAAATAAGATACCGGAAGAATTTGACTGGTTCGCACCGCTTCTCGGAGACTGGGACTGCGACTACTACGACGAGTATGTCAAAGGCGAGAAGCGCCATGTAAAAGGCGAATGGATCTTCAGACGCGTATTGGAAGGAACAGGTGTTCAGGACATCTTCATCTTCCCTTCCAGAGCCACAAAGGAAGACCATCCCGAGCCCGACGGCGAATACGGTTCATCACTTCGCATGTTCAACAGGAACAAGGAGTGGTATGACGTTGTCTACACATGTGCAGGCACCATGAAGAGACTCACATTCAGAAAAGAAGGCGACAGACTTGCCGGTAAAGTATTAGATGAGGAGAGCACCTACTGGATCTTCTCAGACATCACGGAAAACAGCTTCCACTGGGAGTATGTGATGAATAAGCAGGACGGAACCCGCGAACTCGTTTGCGAGATCTATGGCAAGAGGATTTCCTGACGGATTGTCTTAAGTAAACCTTGCAGATCATGTTTTGGAACAAGCCTGAAGTAAAGATCATCAAAGAGATCGACACCGCCGAGCAGTGGTGGTGCAGTTCAGCTGTCCTCTTCTCTGTAAAAAACGGCAAGAATACCATCCGCAACAGATTCAGCCCGATAGACAAAGACTACGAATACTATGCCCAATTACAGCTGAACGGGAAACCGCTGGCGCAGGGCAAATATCCTGAATGCCCCACCTGCAAAGCCATGCTGGCAACAGGTTACGGCATAGAGAATATCGACTGTCCGGAGCTTGAAGCTGCCAGAACTTGTATGAATTCCGGATTCGTGAGCATCACGGATTCGGCAGAGAAGATCAAGCCTCTTCTTGGTCTGTTAAGAGACGGTTATTATGTGCTTGCAGATACAATCTGTTTTCCGTCAGACGGAGACGGCAATTTCTTCTATGAAGTTCCCAACGAGATGAGACATTACGATGCTGCCTGTTACGGATACTATCTGGATTTCCATACCGTTCAGCATTTTCCGTTGTTCCTGTATCCTACACAGTCTTCTTCGCTCATTAACAGTGAGCGTGTAGAATACTATGCAGAGAAGATGAGATCTGAAGAAGAGCCTCCGAGAGCGCTGGCTTTACATATGTACGGGTTCATGAATCTGCTTCTTGACGGGCATCATAAAGCCTGTGCCGCTGCAAGTCTGGGTAAATGCGTCAGGTGCCTTACGATCATTCCCTGTGATGCAAGTAATTATGTTGAAGCCACAGTTATAAGAGGAGTCAGCTATAAGATCTGCAATCCCCAGATAAAGACACTTATGTTTGCAGGCCTTAAGTTCGATGCAGAAGAAGAAATACATTATCTTGATGTTCATAAAGAGCCGGGGGCAACAAGCAATATCTCTTTCCAAAGGTATCCTCTCACAGATACCGCGATCCATTATGGTCCGGCAAGATTTCCGACGGTCAGGGATCTCGCAGTTATCCTGGAGGCTGAGAATGAAGTTAAGGGCCTGCTTCCTGAATTTGATCCCGATGTCCTTTCACGGCTGAATTACGAAGATACGGATGCTGCTGACAGTTATCTGGAAGCTATTCTGCATTTTATTGCATTTATAGATCAGGATTCGGCATACAAACTTGCAAGTTCAATAGTAAAGAAAGGCGACGGATATAAGAGACATAGGCGCGTCCGTGCCGCACTTTTGTACCTCCTGAATTTCAGAAGTGATGAGACTGAACAGCTGTTTGCGGATTTCTATCTTGCTCACGATGAGAAAGATGAGAATTATGAGATTGCCAACTCTTACTGGAAGGACAGCAAATAATTGCCGTTGGACAAGAAGCTGCTTAAGATCAAACAGAGATCACTCTTCGACGTTGACTATCCTTACATAGCGGCTTAACGCGTATTCACCGTCGTGGCATTCGCCCGGGAAGTATGCGCTCATGTCAGAGCTCTTCGTAACACGTATCAGACCGCACTGCGTGAACTTCCCTGCAAGGTATTTTCTCTCATGCTCAGGGCATATGAGACCTGCCGTCTGGAGATGATATCTTCCGGCATAAAGGACCTTTCCGATGTTCTCTCTGGGCAGGGGCTTTACCAGGACATTGCACATCATGGGCGATAATTCGAGTTCGCTGTCTGAAGATAAGATCAGGCTGCAGGATCTTCCGCGGATGACATTGTCGTGCCTCTCCTCTTCACCGAGATAGCTTTTAAGTCTCTGCGTATAAGATACGAGCGTATCCCTTGCCCTGATGCCGATCTCTTCGGATCTGTTGGAATTTGCGGCAGCTTCGAGGAACGGCAGGAACCGCTCTGCGAATGCCTTTACCTCGTTCATGTCAGATGTGTCGACATAGATCACCTGGCAGCTGCTGCAAAGAAGCTGCTTGGTCTGTGCGATATGCTTTGCAAGGCCTTCCAATTCCTTATCGGCATTCTCAACTTCATCAAGCTTTGTGATATAGCAAAAGCCCAGTTTCTGGCCCCATTCGATTATCTTTACTCCGGTAGGTGCAAGACCCCTTACGGCCGCTATAGCCATGTCACTTCCCCATACGCTTATCGCATTGGAGAGTTCGGCCATCTTGCGCATTCCCTGTATGTCTGACGACGATGTATCGAAAACATAGATGTAATCCTTAAGCTCAGGACGATATTCGATGAGCTGCATTATGAGCTTTAACGACAGTCCGTTATCGGCAGACGGGAGCTTTAGAATGTTGATGTTGCCGGTCATGAGACCTTCTGCAAGAGAATAAGCCGGAAGGAAATCCATGTTGCCTGCAGCGATGTGGAATAACACGCCCAAAGGCATCTTTCTGACCCTGATCTGACCAAATCCGGGGATGTGTTCAGTCGTATATTCGAAGGTGTTTCCGAGCTCAGTCTCGAGCTTCTTATGCAGGTGCTCTTTCGAAAGGAGCGCTTCTGCCTGTTTCTTATATGTGTCGACGACATCAGCAGGGAACGATGCAAGGAGTTCATCGAACTTTCCTGCCAGAAGGTCGTTCTTCAAGCACTCGACGGCTTCGATGACAACTTCAGGTGAGAGCTGCATCTTAGCGAGGATCTCAGGGATCTTGTTTTCGAGTTCTGTTAGAAGGCGGTCCTGCTCAGAACTCTCGTAAGTCTTTCCGTCAAACAGGATCATACCTTCACCCCCTGCAGAATGTCTGCCGCACCGGCAGCACAGGTCTTAATGTCTTCCGGAGCAACACGTCCGACGATCTCCAGATAAGGAGATTTAACGCCGCAGGGACAGGTGCTGCCATCGTGCAAGATGCCCAGATCGTCTGTCATGACGGACAGGATCGGCGTGGCTTTACAAAGCGGCGAGATAAGATTTACAAGACCCGTCTTCCCCATCTCAAGAGGCTCTAAAGTGTCAGGATCCCTGATAACGATTTTGCTGTACACCGGCACGTGGAAATGGTGCGCAGCGCAGTCGGTATAGAGGATCGGATGCTCTACGGCACCAAAGAATTCTGTGATGTTCTCTTCATCGATATTGAGTGTCTTCTTTGCAAGCTTATAGAAGGTCTCCTTGTCGGCAGCCTCCTGATAGAACTGCTTCCAGCCGCCGCCCAGCATTATCCTTGAGTTCTTCGGGAGCTTAAATGACAGGCCCCTTTCCTCTAACAGTCTGAACAGGAAGAATGTATATGAAGGGAAACCCATAAAACGCACGGGAGCCTTGCCCTTCTCATATTTCTTAAGTGCTTCGACTATTCCGTCGAAGTCCGGCTTATAGCCGTCTGCTGTGTGTTTTAAGATGAACTTGCGGCTGATCGCGGGAGCCAGGAATGTAGTAAGATATGCCGTTTTCGCGACCGCGGTCTTATTCGAACGGTGAGGCTTATAGCCCATAACGATGTACCGGCAGGGCCTGAACGACATTATGCCGTGATATCTCGTAACCTTTATCGACATGCGCAGCGCCGCCATAAGCGCGCCGAATTCGAAGCGCACATGACTCATCTTTCCGCTCGTTCCTGAAGACGTTGCCATGACCATATAGCGGCCAGAACGGAAATCGTGCTGCTTCATCAGCATCGTAGGGATCACCGGCAGATCTGCCACGCCTGTGATATCTTCAACACCTTTGATTCCAAGGCCTTCGCTGATCTTCTTATAATCATCGCAGTGAGTAATAAGGTGACTGTAATTCTCTTTGCATGCGTCAAGAAATAACTGCTCTCTTGTGCAGTCGTAAGGATTCCTGCTCGCGAAAAGCTTTCTTCTGAGCTTCATGATAAACACCCCGAAAAAACAAAGCCAACACCAACAATGTTCATTATAGCATTAGAACCCTGCATCACGTCCGTCAGCAAAATAATATTTAAGAAATACACATAAAATACATATACATGTGATAATCTTTGAACAGACGGTATAAAACCAACATGCCGTCTGTGGGGAGAAAGGAGTTGGTAATATGATATCCCTAAGAAAAGTAGCAGCGGTAACGCTTGCTGCTTCGGTTTTGTTATCGATGGCAGCATGCGGCAAGAAGAAAGAAGGCAGTCACAGCGGTCAGAAGATCTCTGCCAATATGCCATGGTATGATGTGACCGCTTATGATGTCGATCAGGGCTTGGATCCTGAGAAGAAAGTGCAAAACGGTTATTCGCAGATGTGCGGTTTTGACGATGATTACATCGTCATTTTAACGCAGGGAAATTACGAGAGACCTGTTGATTTCAACTGGCAGGAAGATGATTACACCGCTTATCAGATCTCGACAATGTCAATACTCGACAGAAAAACCAAAAGTACCATAAAGACCATCAATCTATATGAGCTGTTCTCTAGCAGCGACTACGTTGAAAGTGCTTCATACGTGAACGGCAAGATCTGTCTTACTGTCAGCGGTTTTGATACGGAGACCTACGCGCAGACCAGAAAAGACGTCACAATGGATGTGAAGACACAGGAGATCATTGATACCGTAGACGTAGAAGCAGATGACAAATCAAAGATCGGGTCCTTCAAGATCGGCAAATACGTTGTAGACTCGCTTGCAGACTGGTCTAATGAGGAACCCAAATTCTTTTTGAACGTTACTTCACCTGATGGTGAGTCACAAACGATCGAGCTCAATGACCCGGCAAACCCGATAGAGTATGTTGAGAATGTCATTCCGCTCTCCGACAAGAAGGCTTTAGTCACGGCTTTTCCCACAGGTTCGGGCTCACTGAAGTTTTTTGAGCTGGATCTGTCCACAATGGCTCTTTCCGCATCCGAAAAGGGCGAATACGACTGGCTCGACACGATCGGCGTATACAGGATGAAAGGCACCTCCGACGGTAAGGTATACGATATGTCTCCTGTCGGAATCTCGCTCGTAGATTTCAATAAGAAGACTGAAGAAAAGATCGTTAATCTCAGCTGGTGCGATTTTGACAGAAACTTATTTGATAACCTTCAGATCGCCGACGTAAACAACGGTTTATATCTTCTCTACGGTGAGAAGGGCAGTGCCCAGCCTTATGGTCATAATTTCTATACGAGCAACGGTGAATTCATTCTTCTCGAGCTTAAAGAGGCTTCCAAGAATCCTCATGAAGGAAAGACGATCCTGGAGCTCTACTCCTCATACGGTTATCTCAGCGAAGAGATCAGCAGAGCAGTACTTAAGTTCAACAAGAGCAACACAGAATACTTTATCGAGGTTGCTGACCGCTACACATCAGAAGTTGACTATGACTACAGCAACGTCAATAATGCTGATGATTCAGACGCTGCGAGCCTCAAGTACATGGCTGGCATGAGCAATAAACTTGCAATGGACATCATGAATGGTGACGGCCCGGACATGCTTCTTAATATCGACTATTACAATCAGCTCAGGAACGACAATTATCTTATGGATATGTCTTCCCTGGTCTCGAACATGAGCAAAGACAAATACTTTACCAATGTTCTTGATGTTTCCAAGGTAAACGGCAAGCTCTATAACGTTCCGATCAGCTTTGGCGTTTCCGGAATCCAGACTGATCCCAAGTATGCTCCGACATCCGGAGTCGGTTTTACTACTGATGAGTATGCCAAATTTGTTAAGGATGCCTTAAACGGTAAGGATGTTATCTCGAGCGGTCAGGCTCATTACTTCGGTTCGCTCTTCAGCAACATGACTAACACATTCATCCAAAACGGCAAGGCTGATTTCTCAGGTCCTGAATTCTCCGCTCTCGCTGAATATGTCAAAGATAACGTTCCGGAGAAGAGCCCTGAGGATTGGAATAACGGAGTTAACGAGGTCGTTTATGACGGCAGTACTCCCGTTGAGGTCAAGAATGGCGTTTACAGTTCGATCGGCAGTTATTATGATTATTTCTCAAACATCGAAATGACTAACGGCTGCGCCAATATACTCGGTCTTCCTTCAATTGACGGCCGCGGCCCCTCGATCTTCGCCTATGATTCGATCTCAGTATCTTCCCAGAGCAAGTACAAGGATGCCTGCATCGAATTCATTAAAGTTCTGATCTCTGACGATACTCAGAAAGATCTCGCTTCCAAAGGCTATTTTGTATTAAACCGTGATGCATTCCACGAAGTCGGTCTGAAAGCAGCAGAGTATTTTAACTCTATCTGTATGGATTACCCTTACGGATATTGGGGCGAAGGCGAGCCTCCGAAGAACAAGGTAAAATTCAATAAAGATCACATCGCAACTTTAGAGAATACGATCGAATCCTGCTCAGCCCACAGTTCTGAAGACGCTGCGATCACCATCATCCTGGTTGAGGAAATGCCCGCATACTTCTCCGGCCAGAAGGATCTTAACGAAGTCATCAAGATCGCTCAGGACAGAGTACAGAAAGTTTTGGACGAGAGAAAATAAACCATAAGGTTCTAAATCCATTCAAACAATAAGGGGTTGCCGGTATAGACCGGCAGCCCCTGTTTCATTGTAAATGATGAGTGACCCGACGTGCAACGGGCCACTCAAGTAAGGAGAACAATGAAAACTACACACATAGAAACATGAGGGGGTCATGGGAGGTACATGTTTCTTTTGTTAGTTGGATTATACATATCCAATGGGGACAGAAATGGGACACAAAATGAGAGATTTTCGAACAATTTTCGCTTAATTGTCCGAAGAATTTTCCGAAGAGCGTTCCGGCCGGCATTTTGCAGAAGGTTGCCGGTATCGTTTTTGCCGAAGCGGAGACCGCTGATCAAATATCCGGCACGTATTCCCAGACAGAGAAACGCTGGGGCTCTTTGTGGATATAATAGCCGCCCACGCGGTATATGTCCTCGCGCCTGATAAGGTTCCAGCCCGGCCTGTCATTGAGATAATAGCCGCTCTGATGATCAACATAATAGTAGAGCTTGATCTTATGAGTAAGCTGCATCTCCAGAAGATTAACGAACAGCTTGAAAGTATCGGTCTCCATCGGACGGTACATAAACAGGACATTATAGTCGTTGTAATCAAGACCGAAGGCATCCCCTTCTATTATCTCTACATTCGAAAAACGCGATGTCCAGCTCTTCGCCACATCAGCGATCGAAGGATTCAGCTCGATCCCGGTGATCCTGCAGGGACAGTTGTTGCTTAGAAGATATGCGATGACACGGCCCTTGCCGCAGCCTATATCTATAAATGAATCTTCAGGCTTGGGGTCAAAGTCTTCCATGACCTTCGCAAGACCCTGATAAGGCGCCGACTGGCTTCCCGTAGCGCCGTGGCTCTTAGCAAAAGGCGTCGGAACGAACACACCGAGATTCTTCCCGCTGATCTTCTTGTCCCTGCCTGCATCAAGCATACAGGACAGTTTATTGGATATAGCAACGAGAGGATTTATCACTTTGATTTATTCCTTTATACGAAAAGGATTTAACTCTCTTTATGCCACGAGTTCCGCAGGCTTAAGCCGAGGACTGTCCGAAGTGGCAAAGAGAGTTAAATTCGTCTTCACAACCACTTTTTCTTTTTGAAGAATATCAGGCTTATAACTACGATCAGGATACTGAGGACGATCACGACCGGATAGCTGCCCTTCCATTCGAGTTCGGGCATGAAGCGGAAGTTCATTCCGTACCAGCCTACGATCAGGGTAAGCGGCATGAATATCGTCGTAACGACCGTAAGCACTGTCATGATACGGTTCTGCTTAATATCGAGATGAGCCTTATAAAGGTCTCGGAGCTGCATCGTGTAGTCACGAAGAGACATCGATTCCTCGTGAAGCCTCTCGGCACGGTTGATAAACAACCTGAAGTATCTTAAGTTCTCGAGATCGAAAAAGCCGTTCTCGTTCTCCTCGAATTCAGCGGCAAGGTCCATCAGCTGCTCGTAATGGATGCGCAGGTAACGGATCTCATTTCTTATGTCGTTCAGGCGCCCGGAAGGAAGGTTCTCGTCGCCGTCTATTATCGCCTGCTCCATGGAATCGAGTTCATCCTCATATCTTTCCATGAGCCTTAAGTCGTCTTTTACAATGTAGTCCAGGAAGTCATATAAGAATCTCTCGAGACTCGGCATCTTCCACTTCTTGCTCTGCTTGATTCCCTTGATGATATTAAGAGCGGTGTCGCTGTTGTCGATAAATATGACACCCTTCTCGTCTAATACAAAAGCAAATTTCTTGTCATCGGCAGCCGGGTTCTTCCTGTCGGGTATCGCAAAAGTACCTGTAAGAGAATCGTAGTTTACTTCCGCTTTTGTAAGAAAGATCTCTGCAAGGTCAGGATCAAGCTCAATGCCTATCTCAAAGCTGTCCTTGTTCTTCTGCCATTCTTCGAAATTCATTACGGCAACAAACGGCTTACCTTTTATATCCGAGCGGTCTACCGCTTTTAACGTCTCCTCGATAGTGAAAAACACTTTCAATCCCTCCGCTTTAAGATTCAACTCACATTATACAGCGATATTCAGATCCGTCATTGTTTTCTTTCCCAATTATACCTTTTCACTCCCGGCAGGAAAGGAAAGTTCGGCTGTTACTGTAATACATGCCCCTTTTTAGGAGGCAACAATTATATAAAAATGCGTTTTTATATAATTGTCGGCCTTTTTTAGGGGCCGGTATTACAGCTGCACGTTTTTCCCGGGTATAACAAAGGGGTCATCTCATTCCTGAGATAACCCCTGTATCAGTTTTTTCGCGTTAGGAAAGATCAGATCATCGCCTGATAGATCTTCGTGCAGTCGTCTTCATTCAAAGTAACGAAGCCGGAGATCGTGCCGTCACGGCCGTCACCGTAGCAGAGGTTCTTAACGAGTGTGGGAATGTCTTCTTCCTTGCCGCCAAGCTCGCCCAATGTGGAAGGCATGCCGATGGAGATAAGGAAGTTCTTAAATGCATCGATACCCTCTTCAGCTGTCTCAACGCCCCAGACACGGTTTGCAACCTGTGTGAAACGTGCAACATCGTGGTTCATTACATACTTGAAGACTGCGGGCATCGTAACTGCAAGGCCGGCACCGTGTGCGCAGTCGTAGAGAGCTGAGAGCTCATGCTCGATATTGTGGCTGTTCCAGTCCTGTGAACGTCCTACGCCGCAAGAATTGGTGTGTGCCATCGTGCCTGCCCACATGATGTTTGCGCGTGCCTGATAATCGTTGGGATCGGCAATTACCTTGGGGCCTTCGTTCTTCATAGTGATGAGGAGCGCTTCGATAAGGCGGTCTGTAACTTCGACATCCTTGGAATTTGTAAGGTAACGCTCGTAGAGGTGCGCCATGATGTCCGTGATGCCGCATGCTGTCTGATAAGGGGGAAGGGTCTGGGTGAGCTCAGGATTTAAGATGCTGAACTTGGGCCTTATTCCCTCGCCGCTTGCACCGCGCTTATACATGCCCTCTTCCTTTGTGATAACGGAGTCGCCGGAGCCTTCGCTGCCTGCTGCTGCGATCGTGAGGACCGTTCCTACGGGAAGAGCCTTATTGATCGGCTTGCCGCAATAAAAATCCCAGAAATCGCCGTCGTAAACAACGCCGGCTGCGATAGCCTTTGATGAGTCGATGGCAGAACCGCCGCCTACTGCGAGAACAAAGTCAACGCCTTCCTTCTTGCAGAGATCGATGCCCTCATATACAAGACCGCTTCTCGGGTTGGGCTTAACTCCTCCGAGCTCAACGTAAGGAATTCCTTCGCCGTCGAGAGATGCCTTTACCCTGTCTAAAAGACCCGAACGGACAACGCTTCCGCCGCCGTAGTGGATCAATACCTTTGAGCCGCCAAAGGCCTTAACGAGCTTACCTGCTTCAGCCTCCGTGCCCTTGCCGAATACGAACTTTGTCGGTGAATAAAAAGTGAAATTTTCCATGCATTATCTCCTTGTTATTTGATGCTGTTTACCGCGTCTTCCAGTGTCATCCCCGCATAATCCTGTGCGTGGAAGATCCGGCCGTTGATGCTGTCGTCAACAAACGCTCCGACGATGACGCCGGGGATCGCACTCTCAGGTGCGTTGGGAGCATTGGGACCGCCGAGATCTGTCCTGCACCAGCCGGGATCTGTGAGGTTCATTGCAACACCTGTTCCGCCAAGCTTAGATGCCATGTCCTTTGTGATCTTGTCGAGCGCTGCCTTTGCTGCAGAGTAGCCTGCCTGCTCTGGCTCTTTGTCGATGCCGCTCGTTGTGTTTACGATGCGTCCGAAGCCGCGCTCTGTCATCTTCGGAAGGAAGTGGTAGCAGATCATGGCGGGAGCTATCGTGTTTACATTGAAGCTTACTTCGTAATCATCTGCGGGTGTCTTATAGTATTCGGTCCTGTATGCGATCTGAAGACCGGCATTGTTAAGGACGACATCGACGTCGACACCAAGAGAATCGATCTTTTCGAGCATCTTGAGAACGGAAGGAATGTCATTAAGATCAGCCGCAACGGAGTGGCTCAAAACGCCCTTTGCCTTCAGCTCTTCTTCAAGTGAAGCTGTGTGGGAGATGTCCCTGCTGTGAAGGATGAGGTTGCAGCCGCAGTCTGCCATCTTAAGCGCGGCGAGCCTTCCGATGCCCCTTGCGGCACCCGTTACCAAAACCCATTTTCCGGAAAGATCCAACATAAAAGCACCTCGCTTTTTGATTAGTCAGGTGCTTTCATTGTATCAACACAGGTTGCGGTAAATATTCAATTTATCTTTGATTATTATTAAGTTTTTGATTGTTATTTATCCAACATCTTCTGCCTGTACGGATTATCATTTGTCGCATCAAAGCCGGGCAGCAGATACTTATCCGGCATGTACTTGTGGACATCCAGATCGAGGAAATAATTGCAGAACACAAGCGCGCAGTATGTGATCTTCGTGTTGCCTTCCTGACCTTCAGGGATCATGGCATATACGAATCCGTTATAATCATCGGAATCCATTGCGACCAGGTCGTAGCCTTCCGGCTCACCGGTTACGGTGTAGATGCCCTTGTAATCGTCGATGCCTATCGCCTGAAGCCTTGCGATCTCCGCATCGTATCTGTCACCGTAGTCGAGCGTCATGTAGACAACGTACTGGCCATCCCAGGGGTTGTAATAAGTGAGCTGATATTCGGTAACTTTTGCTTCGATCTTTTCCGGCATGACATCGAAAAGGGGATTCGTACCCATCCTGTATTCGCTGTCCTTGTCATCTCCGTTATGAATGTACTTATTAAATTCCGAAGCATCCGTGCTGACTTCGATCTTGGCAGTTGTATACCATGAGTACACCACAGCAAAGAGGGCAAAAGCCGCAACCACATAGTGCGTGACTACTGCCATCACCACAATCGTAATGACCTTTACCGCTTTCACGGCCTTTCTGTGCTTTGAGAACCTCTGCAGAAGTCCCGTTACATAGAGCGTTAATATGCACATGACTATAAATCCTATGAACGTTGCAAATATCGCTCCGGAACGTCTTAAATCAGGCTCATATGCCAGTGTCTGAAGTACTATCGCAACGACCGTTAATCCTGTTCCTATTATCGACAATACCTGAACAAGCCTTAAGAGCTTGCTCTTCTCGCCCGTTGCATAGACCGCCATCTTGTCGGCAACCTCTCTTGTTTCCTGGTCCATCATCTCGCTTTTCCTTTCCCCGTCTATGATCTCCCTGACATCGACATCATAGAAATCGGCTATCTCGACCAGCAATGAGATGTCGGGAAGATTGGTGCCGGTCTCCCATCTGGAGACGGATCTGTTGCTCACGTTGAACTGCTTAGCGAGCTGTTCCTGCGTAAGTCCCTTCTCATTACGTAAGGTCTTGAGAAATTGTCCTGTCTTTTTCTGATCCAAGGTTCGGGCCCTCCTTTCGACCGGTGTCAGGATACGATGTCCGCGGGGAAATTAACACGACACAAAGCGGGAATTGCCGTTTTTTCGCTTATTTGGACACGGTATGTCTATCAGGTATTATACTATTGTCAGGATTTCAGGTGCATTTCAGGTTGCCCGTATAGACTGTTCGAAAAGGAGGTGTGATCCATGCGTATTCTCATAGCCGAAGACGAAGTCGCTACCGCAAAAGCATTAAAGCTCCTGCTTGAAAAAGCGAAATATTCCGTTGACATCGTCCACAACGGCAATGATGCATGGTCCTATATCTCCTCCGACACATACGAAGTCATCGTGTTAGATATCATGATGCCCGGCATGACAGGCCTCGAAGTCCTCTCTCTTATCCGCCAAAACCACATCACCACCCCCGTGCTCATGCTCACTGCAAAAGCTGAGATCGAAGACAGGGTAGCCGGACTCGAGGCCGGTGCCGATGATTACCTCCCCAAGCCTTTCGCCACGAGCGAACTGATCGCCAGGATCAAGGCTCTGGGCAGAAGAAGCGAGAATTATTCCGATTCCCTCCAGCAGGTCGGCAACCTGATCCTCGACGGCAACCGCTATGAGATGAGGGCCGGTGACAAGAGCGTCAAGCTCACAAATAAGGAATACCAACTGATCGAGCTCTTCGTACTGCACCCGGGTTTTGTGTTCTCCACTGAGCACCTGATGGACAGGATCTGGGGCTTCGAATCCGATTCCGACATCGACGTCGTCTGGACGCATATCGGCTTCGTCCGCAAGAAGCTCCGTTCTATCGGCGCCAACGTCGAGATCAGGACCATCCGCGGCTCCGGCTATTCACTGGAGGTGGAAAAATGCTGAAAAAACTTCGCTGGCGCTTCATCCTCGCAGCCATGGGTGCATTTCTCGCCGTCATTTTACTGATAGCCTCCCTGGTCTATTTCATCACATATGCGGTAATAACGGACCGCGTCGACCAGTCCATCGAGACGATCGCTGCTTCGGATTTCCGCACACCGCGCGATATGAAGCCCGATCACCACAGAGACGATCCGTTCGGCGGACGTCCGGACATGGAAGCCAACTACATGATGCGCTTCTTCACAGTCCGGATTTCAGATTCAGGCAATAAGACTTATATCTCGACCGATCATGTCGCATCGATCGATTCCGATACAGCGGCCGAATATGCGGACAAAGCCCTCGCCAGAAATTCAGACAGGGGCTTTATCGGCAACTACCGCTACGCAAAGATTGATAAAAGCGGTGAGACAGTGCTGGTCTTCCTCAACGCCGGCCGCGAGCTCCAGTTCGCAAGGACTTTAGGTCTTCTCACGCTCGTGATCTCGCTGGCAAGTATCGTCCTCGTTTTCGCGCTTGTCGTACTCTTCTCCAAAAGAGCCATACGTCCCATCGAGAACAACATCAAGCAGCAAAAGCAGTTCATCACGGACGCGAGCCACGAGCTCAAGACCCCTCTCACATCGATCTCCACGAGCCTCGATGTTATTACGGCCGAGCACGGCGAAGACGAATGGACCGATAACATCAGGAAGCAGACCGGACGCATGTCCAAGCTCGTCAGCGAGCTCGTCACCCTCTCAAGACTCGACGAGGACACCCCCCTGCCCAACAAAGAGCGCTTCTCGTTGAGCAACGCCGCATGGGAGACCGTCGACATCTACCAGTCGCAGGCAAAGGGCCGCGGCCTGAAGATGGATATCGATATTGCCGAGAACGTGGATCTCTTCGGCGACAGATCCGCCATCCAGCAGATGCTCTCCGTCCTCCTCGACAACGCCGTCCGCTATTCCAATGACGGCGGCGAGATCCGCTTCTCCGTCTACTCAAAGAAGAACAAGGCCTGCATCGAAGTCTACAATACCTGCGATTACGACACACCGCCTGATGTCGACCGCTTATTCGACCGTTTCTACCGCCCTGACAGCTCCAGGAACTCTGAGACCGGCGGCACCGGTGTCGGTCTTGCGATCGCCCGGGCAGTTGCCGAGTCACACGGCGGCACGATAAGGGCAATCTGCCCCGACGGCAAGAGCATGACGATAAAAGTTGTGATCTGAACAGTGATTTAACATTGTTACATTGATGGTTAGAAATGCCCCGGAGCGCCTATCTTTGGGGCTTTTTCCGCGATTAAGTATGACACGCCCGGTGACTCATCAGATATTACGTACTAAAAATGTTTTTTCATAAATTAGTCCGTAAATATCGTGCTTCGATTCGCATTCAATGACCAATTTTACGTACTAAAAAATCATTTTCGAGGATTAGTACGTAAAATCAACCCTCCCAAGCCGGTGTCTCCCAAATAATTACGGTCAAATAACGAGTTTTCGAAAAATAGTACGTAAAAACGCCACTCCACGCCTTCACAAGCCTCAAGATTTACGTACTAAAAATCAAAAATCTAAAATTAGTACGTACTCACCCCACCCGCCCATAAAAAAACGGCCCTGAAGCGAACCTCAGGGCCGGAATAAAAATCAAACAAACCGGAAGATCAGTCGTCGATAGTCTTGTCTGTTGCTCTTGCGAAAATGGCTTCAACTTCCTCTCCGGGTGCTTTGGTGATAATGGTTACAACAAATGCAACGAGGAGGCCGAAGGCGAAGCCCGGAACGATCTCGTAAACGCCTGTGCTCATAATAGCAGCCGGCATGATCGTATCGGTGAAGCAGAGGAGCCAGAAAATGTCGGCAGCAGCGCCTGCGATGATGCCTGCGACAGCGCCCTTATAGTTAAAGCGCTTCCAGAACAGTGAGAGGATAACGACAGGTCCGAAGGATGCACCGAAGAGACCCCATGCGTTCTCAACCATGTTCATGATGTCAGCGGCCCATGACTTCTCGTTGTCGAGACCGATGCGTGCGATGAAAAAAGCAACGACTGCAACAATCAAAACTACGATACGGCCGAGCCAGAGCATTTCCTTGTCGGAAGCCTTGTCCTTGCGGATAAGGGGCTTATAGATGTCGCTCGTAAAAGCGGAAGATGCGACGAGGAGCTGGGAGTCAGCAGTAGACATTGCAGCAGCGATGATAGCTGAGAGCAGGATGCCTGCGATGAAGCCCGGGAAGATGTCGCAAACGACTTCGATGAAGATCCTCTTTCTTCCGTCAGGAAGGAGGTACTCAGCAAGAGACTGGCCGTTGCTCATGAGGTATGTTCTTCCGAGATAAGCGATAACTGCAGCTGCGCCGAGAGTAAGGATTACCCAGATGATAGCAACTGTAGCAGACTTCTTGATCTGTGAAGGCTTCTCGATAGACATGAAGCGTACGAGGATGTGAGGCATACCGAAGTAACCTAAGCCCCAGCCCAAACCTGTTACGATCTCCTGCCAGGGAGCTGCGAAAGGATCTGTGCCGAATGCAGATACGCCTTCGCCGAAAGCATCGTAATATGTAGCGTCGAAGTGACCTACGGCGTTCATAACGATCGGTACTGCGAGAAGCGCGATGAGCATCATGAGGCCCTGGAAAAAGTCCGTCCAGCAAACGGCCTTATAACCGCCCAGGAATGTGTAGATGAGGATCAATACTGCGAAAATGATCATTGCGAGGTGCTGATGATCATTAAACCACGGCAGTACCGAAGCGAAAACTGTTGTGCCTGCAACGAAAGCAGATGCAACATAAACCGTGAAGCTGATGAGGAAGATGATCGCGCAAACAACCTTCAAAACAGAGCTCTTACTAGCGAATCTGTTTGTGAGGTACTGTGGAAGCGTGATCGAGTCACCGGATGCTTTGGAGAAACGGCGGAGTCTCGTAGCTACGAAGATCCAGTTGGCAGCTGTTCCTAATGCCAGACCGATTCCGATCCAAACCTGTCCCATACCGAACGCGAAAAGCGAACCAGGGAAACCCATCAAAAGCCAGCCGCTCATGTCCGATGCCTGCGCACTCATCGCAGTAACAAAAGGACCCATGTGACGACCGCCTAAGAAATACTCTTTCTCGTCACCGCCCTTACTCTTGAAGAAGAAGTAAATTCCGATAGCAAGGACAACCACGAAATAGAGTATGAAAGCAATAATCTTGTCCATAACATACTCCTTTGGGGATTGATAACGTCCGTATTATATCAGACTTCTTTTTTTGACTAAAGAGAGCAGTTAGTATGGAGATGTCATGTGCGTCTTGGATGAGGAGTGTAATTATTTTGATGAACACACCGCAACCCCGATTTAAGAAACATTTAAGAATTATCCAAGGAATATCTCAAGATTTACCTCACCCCGCACGATAAAGTATAGTCAGAAAATCTGATAAGGCGGTCGTTCAAAATGACTAAAACAAAGAACAATTACGGAAGATTCCTCCTCTTGTGGGCAGGCGAATTCATATCATCAATAGGCGGCGGACTTACGAGCTTCGGCCTGGGTCTTTATATCTTCCAGAAGACAGGAAGCGCGGCAGACATGGCATTCCTTACGCTTCTTGGATTCCTTCCCGCGTTGATCTTAAGAGTGCCTGCAGGTGTTCTTGCCGACCGCTATGACAGACGGCTTCTCATGATGATCGGCGACGGCCTTTCAGGACTTGGCGTTCTCTTCATCCTCATCTGCATGCTTCAGGGCGAAGCCGCGCTCTGGCAGATATATCTCGGCACCACAGTAAGCTCAGTTTTCTCAGCACTTCTGGAACCTTCATATACAGCAACTATTACAGACCTTCTCACCAAGGAACAGTATTCAAAGGCTAACGGACTTGTATCGATGGCAGGTTCATCAAGATACATCTTCTCGCCCATCATCGCAGGATTCATCCTTGCAGTCAGTGACATTAAGCTGATCCTCATCATCGACATCTGCACATTCTTCCTCACTGTCGTTGCAGCAGCAGTTGTAAGAGCAGGCATCAAGACAAGCGTCAAGAGAGAACCTGAGCCGTTCTTCAAAAGCATGAAGGAAGGCTGGGCCGCAGTAACAGCCAGGAAAGGTCTCATCGTTCTGGTCGTAGTATCCTCTCTGATCTGCCTCTTCATGGGCGTGTTCCAGGTGTTGGGCGAGCCTTTCGTGCTCTCTTTTTCGGACTCGAAAACATTAGGCATCGTTGAGACAGCAGCTGCTTCAGGAATGCTCGTAACAAGCATTCTCCTTGGCATCAGGGGCATCAAGAAGCATTTCGTAAGAGCGCTCTGGGTGGGCCTTGCGGTATCGGGCGTGGGAATGGCAATGTTCGCTGTTTTCGAGAACCCGGTGATCATATGCTCATTCGGATTCCTGTTCTTCGCAGCTTTGCCGTTCGCAAATAACAGCCTGGATTATCTCGTAAGGACCAACATTCCTGATGAACTTCAGGGCCGCGCATGGGGCTTTCTGGGATTCATCTCACAGCTCGGATATGTCGTTGCTTATTCACTGAGCGGCGTTACAGCTGACGTGATCGGAAAGGCAACGGGAAAAGGCGTCGGCGCAGGATCTTCGATCACGATCATCGGCGCAGGGATCTGCCTTGTGATCGTCGCGCTCATCATGTCGAGGATCAGGAAGATCAAAGAGCTCGAGAACACCGAAGAACCCGCTCCGGCGCTGGCTGAAACAGCCTGAATCCATTCAGAACAGCCTGTAATTTCCGCCCCGGCGGAAATAAAGATATTGCACTTTCTTAATAAAATAATGTAAAGACTCCGCTTTTGGCCCTGTGATAAAATTAGGGTACGTTAACGGAGGGCATCTGATGGATCTTTTTAAGGTTTTTATTTGTGAAGACGAGAGTATCGTGCGCGAGGGACTTCGTGACATGATACCGTGGGAGAAGTACGGCTTCGAGTTCGTGGGCGATGCGCCCGACGGCGAGATGGCCCTGCCCATGATCAGAAAACTTAAGCCTGATGTCCTCATCACCGATATCACCATGCCCTTCATGGACGGCCTTTCATTGAGCAAAACCGTCACGAAGGAATTGCCGAATATAAAGATCATAGTCATTTCCGGCTACAGCGATTTCGAGTACGCGAGAAAAGCTATCGAGATCGGCGTCGAGCAGTATCTCTTAAAGCCTGTCACCAAGACCGACATGATCAACGCGCTTGAAGGCGTGCGCAAGAAGATCACCGAAGAGAACGAACAGAAGGACTACGTAAAGCTCTATGAGCAGGAGTTCAAGAAGTTTGAGCGTCTTACGCACAGAGTGTTTTTCGAGAAGCTCGTAGAAGGCTCGCTGTCAGTACAGGAGATCTACGAGGAAGCAGACAAGCTCCACCTGAACCTTTCTGCAGACGCATACAACATCGTAATCTTCTCTATCAGAGACTTGGATCAGTCGACATATTCCGACAATGCTTCAGGCGTTACCGAGAGCCTTTTGAACCAGTTCATGCAGTACCCGGATTACATCATCTTCAGATGCAATCTCTTCTCATATGCCGTGCTCATCAAGGGCGATGACGAGAGCGTCAAGCGCATGGAAGACAAGTGCGTCAAGATGATCAGGCAGCACTGCGAAGAGACTCCGTCGCAGCTCGACTGGCACGTTGCGGTCGGAGCTTCCACCAACAGATTAAGCGGTCTCTCATCTTGCTATCAGGATGCCAACAGGGCATTTGCATACAGACACATCTTCCCTAACCAGCATATCTTCACGTCAGAACAATTGAAGACCGAGCAGTTCATCGCAAACGATAACGAGATCAACAAGATCGACGCAGGCAAGTTCGATCCGATGATCATAAGATATTTCGTCCAGACAGGTACCGGCGCCGAAGTTGAGACATTTGCAGACGACTACTTAAAGAGCGTTGAAGCGAGCGTCAACTCGATCCTCTTCCGCTACTATCTCCTGGTAAGCATCAGGGTCAATGTTGAGCTTGCGCTCAAGGAAGCAAACGTTGATTCGGAGCTCATCGCATCAAGCCTTCCGACGTTCGACACGAACATACAGGCAGACGAGGTCAAGGGCTATCTTACCGATGCACTCACGATCGCGATCAAGATGCGCGATGCCGAAGCACAGAAGCGCGGCAACGACATCATTAACAACGCCGTCGATTACATCAACGAACATTATGCGGACGAGGACATCTCGCTCGATTCAGTTGCAGAAGAGATCAACATCAGCGCGAACTATTTGAGCGCCGTCTTCTCCAACAAGGTCGGATTATCTTTCGTCGAATATATCACCAAGAAGAGAATGGCCAAGGCAAAGATCCTCTTGCGCAACACAAGCAAGAAATCAGGCGAGATCGCCAATGAGATCGGATACAAGGATCCCAGATATTTCTCGTTCGTATTCAAGAAGAACCAGGGATGCACGCCGAGCCAGTACCGCAACGGGGAAATTCCTGAAGAATGAAGCTGCCGCCCGACAGGTTGAACAGGAATACGGTACAGGGAAAGATGTACCGTCTTATGCTTCAGATGTTTATTCCGATAGCTGTCATTCTCGTCAGCATTTTCGTAATGCTCTTAACGCGTAACCTCATGTACGCATCGGTATCGGGCAACATCGTCACAGTATCTGACTTCAACTTAGACTTCAAGAAGCAGGTCGACGAGCAGGTCTATTTCTACGTAACGGGATACAGTGATGAGATGCCGTGGAACGACGTAAAGTCGGCAAGGTCTCTCGCAGAAGAACTCCTCAAGAACACTTCAAATCCTGACGGCCGCAAAACGATCAACAACGTTCTCTCACTCTGCGACAAGCTCAGCGGTTATATGGAGAGCATCGAGAAGACCACCAGCTACGATGACCGCATGGACCAGCTCAAGAAGAACATCTACGTCAGTACGCAGCTCATCGAAGACTACATGTATTCCTACCTCTACTATGAGGCCGGCGAGATGGCGAGCATCCAGAAGCAGATCGACTTCTGGCTCTCGATCGAGATCGTGTTCGTCGTTCTCGTCATGATCGTTGTGATCCCTCTGGTCTTAAGCCGTGCCGTCAAGCTCTCGAAAAGCATCACCGACCCTATCGTCGCTATGAACGACCGTGTAGAGCAGATCGGCAGCGGCAACTTGAGCCCGCAGACACCGGTCAAGACTGACGACGAGAGCCTGGCCCTCCTTTCGACGGGTATAGAAGACATGGCAGCAAGACTTGATAAGCAGATCGAGCTTAACCGCCAGGAGCAGATCAAGCTGCGTGACATTGAGCTCTCACTTATCCAGGCACAGATCAATCCTCACTTCCTGTACAACACTCTGGATGCGATCGTCTGGCTCATCGAGATCGGCAAGAACGATCAGGCAGAGCAGATGGTAACGAGCCTTTCATCTTATTTCCGTTCGTTCCTAAGCGACGGCCGTGACATCGTCACTATCGCAGAAGAAAAGCAGCATATCCAAAGCTACCTCGAGATCCAGCAGGTACGCTACAGGGACATCATGGAATATGAGATCAACATCGATCCTTCGATCGAAGGCACGAAGATACCCAAGATGACTTTGCAGCCGCTGGTAGAGAATGCCATCTACCACGGCCTTAAGCCCAAGCGCGGCAAGGGTAAGATAATAGTCACGGGCACCCGTGAAGACGACAGGATAATCCTCAAGGTTCAGGATACCGGTCTCGGCATGAACAACGAGGAACTCGAGAACTTAAGGACAAGAGTACTTAATGAAGATACGACGAGCTTCGGACTTACATCAGCCTATAAGAGACTGAAGCTCCTATACGGCGAAGACTGCAAATTCGATATCAGGAGTATGCCTCAGGAAGGAACTTCGATAAGCATTGAGATGCCGGGAAAGGCGGACATAGATAATGAAACGATTCTGTAGTATATTGCTCACTTTAACCCTGCTCTTCTCCATGACAGGATGCCTTGGTTCCAGACGGGCTGAGCCTTCCAACAAACCTTACGTGATCGGCTTCTCACAGGTCGGATCCGAATCCGACTGGCGCGTGGCAAATACCAAGTCAGTGACTTCGACCTTTGCAGACGACTCCGGTTATGAACTCATAATGGACAACGCGAGACAGGAACAGGAGAACCAGTTTGCAGCAGTCCGCCGCTTCATACTTGAAGGCGTTGATTTCATACTCATCGCACCCACCGTCGAAGAAGGGTGGGATACGATACTTCAGGAGATCCGTGATGCCAATATTCCCGTCATCATCATGGACAGATCAGTCGCTGTAGACGATGAGAATCTCTACCTTACGAACATCGGTTCCGACTTCCTGCACCAGGGAAATCTCGCAGTAAAATGGCTTGAAGGCGAGATACCGGCCGATAAGACCGCCAGGATCTTACATCTTCAGGGAACTATCGGTGCGACCGCTCAGATCATGAGAACAAAAGCATTGGAAGATGCTGCCGCAAAGCATTCGAACTGGGAGATCACAAGCCAGCTCTACGGCGACTTCACTGAAGCCAAAGCTTATGAGGTCATGACTGAATACCTTAAGACCAACAGGGATATCGATGTCCTCTATTCCGAGAACGACAACATGACTTTCGGCGCGATGAGAGCGCTCGATGAGGCAGGCATATCCTACGGCAACGGCGGACAGGTAAAGATCATTACTTTCGACGCCACCAGGGAAGCTCTCCAGTACTGCCACGACGGCAAGATAAACCTCTGTGTCGAATGCAATCCGATGTTCGGCCCCCAGATCAAGCAGCTCATCGAAAAGTACAGGAATGGCGAGGAGATCCCCAAGCACGTTTACGTCGATGAGACTGCATATACAACGCAGAACATCACTCAGGACTTCGTTAATTCGAGAGAGTACTGATATAGTTCACAGGTATCACAAGCAGCTTAGGCGTGCTGCCTTCCGCTAGCGCGGTCACTGTTTTCGCAAGCTTTCTGCAGAAGAAATCATTATCGTAACCCATGGATAAGATAGAATCATTCGCGGAATAATAGCCGTTATCGAAACATGCGACGGTTATGTCGTCAGGAGCTTTTCTGCCGCTCTTATCAAGCAGGCTTACAAGGCGGTGACAGATCATGCCGTTCTGGCAGATGACGGCATCGCAGTCTGCAAGGACATCCGCAGCGAAAGAAGTAAGGATATCGTCATTGCCGGAGATGATCTCTTTCTCTTCCTTATGCGGGATCAGGAGACACCTGCCCTCGTCAAAATCCGGAACTGCTCCGATATAACCCTTGTATTCATCCATGCCTGCAGATGAGTCAGAGCAGAAGATGCATGCGATATTGTGCCTGCCGAGATCTTTGAGGTGATCTGTAAGGACCTTTCCTGCTTTCCTGTAATCGGGCGTGATATGGACCACGCCGTAAGGACCTTCGGAAGAATTCAGATATATGACCGGGATGTGCAGCGACATCGCTTCTTCTATGAGACTGTCATTGGCGTTGGGGATAAGATCGCGCACCGGTTCTATGATCAATGCGGCGGCTTTCTCGCTTATTGCGCGTGAGATCACTTTGGCTTCCTCTTTGCTGCTGCCCATCGTGGAGAATGCCTTTAAGACATATTTGGATGATGCAAGCTCGGACCGAAGACCTGATATGAGTGCCGGGCTTAAGTATCTGTCGCAGTCTTCCGTAATAAGGAATACTGTTTTATTCTTTTTTGATTCTTCAACAATATAAGAGCCCGATCCCGTCCGCTTCTCGATAAGGCCGGCCTTCTGAAGGAGATCGAGAGCTGCACGGACAGTCTGTCTGCTGCATGAGTTCTGCAGAGCCAAAGACTGCTCGGAAGGGAGCTTCATATTTCCCTCCGCCCTCATCTTCTTGAGCTCTATCTCAAGCTTGTTCGCTATGACGACATACTTCTCAGCCATGCCTCAAACCCCTTGTATTTCTTAGTAAAATTATAGGGTCAGGCTATAGCGCAAAGATACGATAAATATTTGAGGTGTTATTTCAAACCCCCGAAAAAGTAAGGAATCTTATCCTCTTCAAAAATGCCGAAATAATTATTTTCGGGTAAAAATATTTGATTGGTAAAAATGACAACACCGCTTTCCGGCTCTCCTCTGAAGTCCGACCTTAAAAAATCCGACATTGCTGCATAAGATTTTCGACATCATGGCGCGAAAAAGGCTTCGCCCGGCAAACCTGTACGCTTTGAATGAGAAAAAATCCAAACCTGTATTTAGGCAGATTTACCATTCTTAAATGAGCATACGAGATTCGTTGCGGCTGCAGCGCTTCGGGTGTTTATTTGGGGCAGAGTACATCGGGCACAAAAAGTGTGTCCGGGAAATAACCTCAAAATGAAAAGGAGAATCATTATGAAGAAATTTGTAAAGTTGTTAGTTTCTTCCGCTCTCGTTGCAGCTATGGCATTCGGCGTTTGCGCTTGTAACGGCGGCTCAACACCTACGACAGCAGCACCTGCTCCTACAGATGCACCTGCTACTGAAGCACCCGCTACAGAAGCACCTAAGACTGACGAACTCATCAAGGTAGGTATCATCAATAACGATCCTAACGAGTCCGGTTACCGTACAGCTAACGACAGAGACATGAAGGCAACATTTACTGCAGAGAACGGCTATGAGGCTTCCTTCTTCTATTCACTTAAGAATGAAGAGCAGATCGCAGCAGCTCAGAAGTTCATCCAGGACGAAGTTGACTATCTCTTGATCTCAGCAGCAGGTACATCAGGTTGGGACGGAGTTCTTGAGCAGGCACAGAAGGCCGGCATCAAGGTTATCCTCTTCGACAGAACGATCGACGCAGACGAGAGCCTCTATGAAGCTTCCATCGTTTCCGACATGGCTAAGGAAGGCCAGCAGGCAGTTGAGTGGCTCGCTTCCCAGGGTCTTTCTGAATACAAGATCATCCACATCCAGGGCGTTATGGGTTCATCCGCTCAGATCGGCCGTTCCGGCGCTCTCGACGATAAGGTAAAGGCAGAGTCCAACTGGTCAATCGTTAAGCAGCAGACAGCAGAGTGGTCTGAAGAGACAGCTCAGCAGATCGTTCAGGCAGTCATCGACTCCGGCGAGAAGTTCAACGTAATCTATGCAGAGAACGACAACATGGCTAAGGGCGCTGCTGCAGCTCTCGATAAGGCTAACATCTCTCACGGCGTAGGCAAGGACGTTATCATCATCGGTTTCGACTGCAACACATGGGCACTTGAAGAGCTCCTCGCAGGCAACTGGAACTATGACGGTCAGTGCAATCCTTTCCAGGCTTCCTACATCGACGACATCATCAAGAATGGCGTTAAGACAAAGGTAGTTATCATGGAAGAGAAGGGCTTCGACGCTAAGACAATCACAGCTGATGACGTAAAGAATTACGGTATCTAACTTACTCTCTCTCCAAAAATAAGAGTATTTAGCTAACACGGAGTGTGCGATGCGATGCAATCTCATCGCATCGCACATTTCTATTAAAGAAGTAAGACAAGAGGAACAACAGGAGGACAATAGGTCATGGCAAACAGACCAATTTTGGAAATGCGTGGGATATGCAAATTTTTCCCGGGCGTGCGCGCTCTTGAGAACGTTGATTTCACATTACGAGAAGGCGAAATCCATGCTCTGATGGGCGAGAACGGTGCAGGTAAATCGACACTTATCAAAGTGTTGACCGGCGTATATCCAAAGGACGGCGGAGATGTCTGGCTCGCAGATGATCCCGTACACATCAAGTCACCTCAGGATGCGCAGAATAAAGGTATCGCAACTGTTTATCAGGAAATCACTCTCTGCCCTAACCTCACGGTTGCTGAGAACATGTATATCGGCCGTACCAAAGGTCCTTTTACTGACTGGAATTTCATAAACAAGTCCGCAGGAAGACTCCTTGATGAACTGGGAATCCCCGTAGGTCCCACAGAGCAGCTCGGCAACTGCTCGATCGCTATCCAGCAGATGGTTGCTATCGCACGTGCCGTAGATATGGATTGTAAAGTCCTTATCCTGGATGAGCCTACATCTTCCCTGGACGAACAGGAAGTTCAGAAGCTCTTCAACCTTATGAGAGATCTTAAGGCAAAGGGCGTAGGAATTATCTTCGTAACACACTTCCTTGAGCAGGTATATGAAGTCTGCGACCGCATCACGGTTCTCCGTGACGGCAAGCTCGTAGGCGAATATATTATTGAAGAACTGCCAAGAGTACAGCTCGTTTCCAAGATGCTCGGTAAAGATTTCGATGACATGGCCGACATCAAGAGCGGAAGCGAGACCGACATCATAGACCTTAACGGCACCCCCGTTTACCAGGCAATTAACCTTACCGGAACGACCGGCATAAAGCCGTTCGACTTTGAGATCCACCAAGGCGAAGTCAACGGCTTTACCGGCCTTCTGGGTTCCGGCAGATCTGAAAGCGTCCGTGCTATTTTCGGCGCAGACAGAGTAGTCGGCGGCAAGGTAAAGATCAACGGCCAGGAAGTAAAGATCAGAAAGCCTTTGGACGCCATGAAGCACGGCATCAGCTATCTGCCTGAAGACAGAAAGCTCGACGGTATCGTAGGCGACCTCTCGGTAAGAGATAACATCATTTTGGCGCTTCAGGTAATGAAGGGATTTTTCAGACCTTTCTCAAAAGCACAGGCTGAGAAATTTGCAGATGAATACATCAAGCTCCTGAATATCAAGACAGCTTCACAGGACACACCTATCAAGTCCCTGTCCGGCGGTAACCAGCAGAAAGTTATCCTCGCAAGATGGCTTCTTGCAAATCCTCAATATCTCATTCTCGATGAACCTACGAGAGGTATCGACGTAGGTACAAAGGTCGAGATCCAGAAGCTCGTATTAAAACTTGCTGCGGAAGGAAAGAGCGTAACCTTTATTTCTTCCGAAATAGACGAGATGATCCGTACCTGCTCCAGGCTTATCGTCATGCGTGACGGTAAAGTCGTTGGCGAACTCAAGGGAGACGATCTCAACCAGAATAAGATCATGGCAACGATTGCCGGAGGTGAATCCAAATGATATCATCCGAAAATGCTATAAAAAGTGCAAATTCAAATATCTTGTTAAAGATAGTACGCAACCAGCTTTTTATCCCGCTTGTTGCCCTGCTGCTCCTTGTAATCTTCAACCTGGCTACTGATCCGGGATTTTTCAAGATCGCGTTAGAACCGAACAGCGACGGAAACATGGTATTGTCGGGCAACCTGATCACCATGATCGACTATGCATCCGAGCTCGTTATCCTCGCTATCGGAATGACACTCGTAACTTCAGCATCCGGCGGTCAGGATATTTCCGTCGGCGCAACTATCGCAATTGCAGGATCGACTGTATTAAGGATCGTTAAGACACAGTCCCCTGATATCTCAGGTGCTAAATTCGCAGGGATCATCATCGGATCTTTCCTCCTTTGCGTTCTCGTTTCCGCAATTTTCGGAGCCTTCAACGGTGCGCTCGTCGCATTCTTCAAGATCCAGCCGATGGTCGCAACATTGATCCTTTTCACAGCTGGACGTTCGATCGCAGCATGGATCAACAACAACGACAACATCTCAATTACCGATAAGCGTTTCAGCTACTTTGGAAACTTCATTCCCGGAATCGCAGTTCCGACACCGGTATTCATCACGATCATCTGCTTGATAATAATCGCGATCGTTTTGAAAGTAACCAACTTAAGACTCTATTCACAGTCAGTAGGTATCAATGCTTCTTCCTCCAGACTTAACGGTATCAACCCTAAGATGATCAAGCTCTTAACCTTTGTGATCCTCGGCATCTGCGTTGCAGTCTGCGGCTTCATCAAGGTATCAAGAACTTCATCTATCACATATTCAGTTATTGCAAACAACATCGAGATGGACGCGATCCTGGCAGTTGCATTGGGCGGTAATAACTTAGGCGGCGGTAAGTTCAATCTTTCTGCTTCAGTCATTGGCGCTTATGTAATCCAGTTCCTTACAACTACGCTTTATAAGTTCAAGGAGATCGACTCCAGCTCTATCTCTGCTTACAAGGCAGTAGTAGTTATCCTTCTCATAATCATTTCTTCTCCTTTCGTTCGTAAATTTTTCGAAGACCAGAAGAACAAGAGAGAAGCTGCAAAAGCAGAAGCTTTAAAGGCTGCTGCAGGAAAGGAGAGTGTCTGATATGTCAGTAAATACTAATGTTTTGGGTGGCAACAAGCTGAAAAGGCGCGCTTCCTTAACAGATACGAATCTTCTTCTCATCATCACGATCATAGTATTCGTAGTAATGTATGTCTGCGCTGTCGTATTCCTCAAAAAAGGATTTACGAAGCCCCAGATGTTCTTCAATATCCTTAACGAAAACGCTTCGCTCCTGGTCCTCTCATGCGGCATGACGCTCGTCATGATCACAGGCGGTATCGATATCTCCGTAGGCCAGGTAACATGTCTCGTCTGCATGGCATGCGCAGTACACCTTCAGAAAGTAAATGACGGCCTTGCTCACGGTAATGTTCTCACATCAATCCTTATCGCTCTCGGAATCGGCCTCGCATTCGGTATCGTACAGGGTTTCCTCGTAGCTTACCTCGAGTTCCAGCCCTTCATAGTCACGCTCGCCGGTTTGTTCTTTGCGAAAGGTATGACCACCATAGTCTGCAGCGACCGTGTTCCCGTTACATACGATCCGTTCGTTAAGCTCGCAAGAACAGAAGTCAACATCCCTTTCTTAGGTTCAGTAAACAAAAAAGGAATCTACATTCCTGCATATGTTGAGGTTGGAGTTATCGTTGCGATCGTTGTCGTAATCCTCCTCTTCTGCCTCCTCAAGTGGACAAAGCTCGGACGTAATTTCTACGCAGTCGGCGGAAACAACCAGAGCGCTAACATGCTCGGTATCAACGTTAAACTCACAAAGTTCTTGGCTCACGTTCTCTGCGGTCTCTGCGCAGGAATCGGCGGCTACCTCTTCTTCCTCCACGCATGCTCAGGTTCTCCTCTGCACGCACAGGGCGCCGAGATGAACGCCATCGCTTCATCCATCATCGGCGGCACGTTGCTCTCGGGCGGTGTCGGAAATATCGTCGGAACACTTTTCGGAGTTCTTTCACTCTCAACAATCAAGAATATCGTTACCTCTTTGGGTCTTGAAGATGCATGGTGGACAAACATCACCGTAGGCTTAATGCTCTGTATCTTCCTCCTCGTTCAGAGTGTTATACTTGCACGTAAGAACAAAAACAAGAAGTAATTCTTTAAGGAGGCTCCAAAGTGGATTTTAAAACTACAGCACTGGGAATCGAACTCGGTTCCACACGTATCAAAGCAGTACTTATCGACAAGGATCATCTGCCCATCGCATCAGGCGACTTCGAATGGGAAAACCAGTTCGTAGACGGCATCTGGACTTATTCTTCAGACATGATCCATAAGGGCATCCAGGCCTGCTATGCTGCACTCAAAGCAGACGTTCAGGCTAAGTTCGGAGTAACTCTTACTGAAGTCGGCGGCATCGGTATCTCTGCAATGATGCATGGCTACCTTCCTTTCGACAAGGACGGAAAGCAGCTCGCAGAATTCCGCACATGGAGAAACACGATCACAGGCGAAGCAGCTGAAAAGCTCACATCTGTTTTGGGCTTCAACATCCCCCAGCGCTGGAGCATCGCACACTACTATCAGGCAATCCTTAACAACGAATCACACGTTGGAGATATCGATTACTTAACAACACTCGCAGGTTACATTCACTGGAGACTCACAGGCCTCAAAGTCATGGGTGTCGGCGAAGCATCCGGCATGTTCCCTATCGATTCATCCACTAACGATTACAACCAGGATATGGTCTCTAAGTTCAATGAGCTTACAGGCGGCGATCTCCTCTCCATCCTTCCTAAGGTATTGGTTGCAGGCGAAGATGCAGGCACCCTCACAGAAGACGGCGCGAAGTTCCTTGATCCTTCTGGCGACCTTAAGGCAGGCATCCCGATAGCACCTTGTGAAGGCGACGCAGGCACAGGCATGGTCGCTACAAATTCCGTTCGCGTTTACACAGGTAACGTCAGCGCCGGAACTTCCGACTTCGCAATGGTCGTAGTTGATCACGATCTCGGCGTTCACCGTGAGATCGATATGGTCACAACACCTGCAGGCGCACCTGTCGCAATGGTCCACTGCAACAACTGCACTTCTGACATCAATGCGTGGGTAAATCTTTTCGATCAGTTCGCATCATTATTCGGCGTTGAGATCTCGAAAAATGATCTCTACACAAAGCTCTTCCAGGTTGCAATGAAGGGCGATCCTGACTGCGGCGGGCTCCTGTCTTACAACTACTTCTCAGGCGAAGGCGTAACAGATCTGGACGAAGGCCGTCCGCTTTTCGCAAGAACACCCAACTGCAATTTCACTCTCGCAAACTTCATGAGAACACACCTTCTCTCCGCTCTTGCAACACTCAAGATCGGCATGGATATCCTTCAGGATACAGAAAATGTCCGTATTGATAAGCTGTACGGCCACGGCGGTTTCTTCAAAACACCTGAAGTCGGCCAGAAGATGCTTAGCGCTGCAGTTAACGCACCCGTTTCCGTAATGGAGACAGCAGGCGAAGGCGGACCTTACGGAATGGCTCTCCTCGTTGCTTACATGATCAACAAGGAAGATGGCGAGACGCTTCCCGATTACCTCGACAACAAGGTTTTCGCAGGCGCAAAGAGCGTAAGCGTAATGGCAGACGAATCCGATGTAGCAGGCTTCGCAGCATTCCTCGATAAGTATAAGAATGCGCTGCCCATGGAAAGAAAGGCTACGGAGGTGCTCTGATGTTAGAAGAACTTAAAGCAAAAGTTTTGGAGGCAAACCTCCTCCTCCCCAAGCACGGTCTCGTTACCTTCACATGGGGCAACGTATCAGGCATCGACCGCAAATCCGGTCTAGTTGTAATCAAGCCCTCCGGCGTCGAATACGATGTCATGAAGGCAGAAGATATGGTCGTCGTTGACCTGGACGGCAAAGTTGTTGAGGGCAAGTGGAAGCCTTCTTCCGACACACCCACGCACGTAGTTCTCTACAAGGCCTTCCCCAACATCGGCGGCGTCGTTCATACCCACTCCCGCTGGGCAGTCACTTTCGCCCAGGCAGGCATGGCGATCCCCGCAATGGGAACCACCCAGGGCGATTACTTCTACGGTGACATCCCCTGCACACGCCCTATGACAGACGAAGAGATCAAGGGCGAGTACGAAAAAGAAACCGGCAACGTAATCGTCGAAACATTTGCAGACAAAGATCCGGACGCTATCCCCGCCGTAAACGTTTTCTCACACGGACCGTTCACATGGGGAACAGATCCTTTCAACGCAGTACATAATGCAGTCGTAATGGAAGAAGTCGCATTCATGGATTATCACGCAATGACACTCAATCCTTCGGCAGGAAGAATGCAGCAGACATTGCTGGACAAGCATTATCTGCGCAAGCACGGTGCCAACGCCTACTACGGCCAGGGCTGACAGGCACACCCTTAACTTACGTAAACGATTTCGTATTGTTTGCTTCTTGTTCGAGTAAGAATCCGTTGTACTTAAGTGCAGCGGGTTCTTACTTTTTGGGAGAATACACTTATTAGTTATTGAATTTTCCTATGTGCACGTTTTGTAGACGAAAAATGGAAAATCGTCACCAAAATGAGCATTTTCAAGCATTTTTGCACATTCTGCAGACGATAATCGGAAAATCGTCTACAAAATGGAAACACCCTCTCGCAGGGGGCTAACGCTGGCGCAAAATACGTTACTCCAATACCGCTCACCTCCCGCCCTCTCCCAAAAATCCCTCACTTTTCTAATGCGCGTGAAATAGATTAATGTATACTAAAAAATGCAAAAATCTTGGGGGATATATTTATGGGTACCACGACTGAGAACATTGTTCATGAAGTGAAAAAGGTGATCTGCGGCAAGGATTACATTATTGCGCAGACGCTGACGGCGATCCTGGCGGGCGGTCACATACTTATGGAGGACGTGCCGGGTGTCGGAAAGACGACTATGGCGGTCGCATTCTCGAAAACGATGGGACTGAACTTCGGAAGAGTCCAGTTTACACCTGACGTACTGCCGTCGGATATCACGGGTTTTTCGCTTTATGATAAGGCTTCAAATACAATGAAATACCAGCCGGGTGCGATCTTTCACAATCTCTTTCTGGCAGATGAGTTAAACCGTGCTTCGACACGTACGCAGTCCGCGCTCCTTGAAGCGATGGAAGAGGGCAACGTAACTGTTGACGGCAATACTTATATCCTTCCCAAGCCCTTTACCGTAATTGCAACACAGAATCCGACGGGTGCATCGGGAACATCACTTCTTCCTGACTCGCAGATCGACAGATTCATGATCAGAGTATCGATCGGTTATCCTTCCCCCAAGGATGAGAAGGCCATGATCGACAGCCGTAAGAACGGTATTAATCCTATGGACAGCGTGCAGACCGTGTGCGATGTTAACACGATCGTGCATATGCAGGCTGAAGTAAATAACATCTTTGTGCATGAGAACTGCACCGACTATATTGTCAACTTGATCAACAAGACGAGGGGACATAAGAATCTGGTGCGCGGAGGAAGTCCGCGCGCAACGCTGGCGCTTACTTCGATGGCGAAGGCCTGCGCTTATTTAAATGGAAGAAATTATGTTGTGCCGATGGATGTCCAGAAGGTCTTCCTGCCGGTAATTGCCCACAGACTGATGCTCACACCTGAAGCTGAGATCAATAACATCAGGGCTACCGACATAGCACAAGAGATCCTTAAGGACACTCTTTCTCCCAAGATCTGATCGGCATATGCTGAAGACCTGGGTCATATATTTTTTAACGCTTATATCAACCTTCATCTTCTTTCTGTTCTATAAGATGTGGGTTTCATGGTATTGTCTCATTACGCTTTTGCTGGTACCTGTTTTCGCGCTCATCGTGGCGGTCGTATCTTCGCTGACCCTGAAGGTAAAGACGGAAGCTCCGTGTGCGACTATCAAGGGCAAGCCTGTTTACATAAAGCTGAAGGTCGAAGGCATCGCATCTGTTTTCTCATTCTACAAACTCAAGATGACGATAACAGACCACATGGCAGGCACAAAGAAAAAGGAAGCGATCACCATTTACGATAACGGCGTGACAAGTCTGCCTCTTGAAACGGAACATTGCGGAGCGTATTCGTATAAGCTCGGGAAAATCAAAGTTTATGACATCCTGGGCTTTTTCCATTTCAGCACAAATCTTAACAAAGACATCGAGCTTCTCGTTAAGCCGGCGCCGGCGATGCCGGGATATATGCCTGACATGTACGGCTTTAAGGCAAAGAATCTGAGAAAATCCAAAAAGCCGCATTCTGAGATCTACGACATCAGGGATTACCAGCTCGGTGATTCAGTCAAGACGATACACTGGAAGATGTCTGCCAAGAAGGAGAAGCTCCTCGTAAAAGAGCCGCTCGAAGAGTACGGCGGTTATTCGCGCGTCATTCTGCAGATGACGGATAACAGGGACGAACTTGATCTCCACTTAGGGCAGATCCTCTTTACTTCAAGATTCTTTCTGGATCACGAAGTGTCACACATCATAAGGGTCATTCCGCCTGACAGCAGAGAAGTTGCATTTAATATCGAGTCGAACCTCGATCTCGAAAAAGCTATTGCGGTCATTTTGCATATGAAGATTCCTGATGAAGCATCGGAAAAGGGAGCAAAGACTGAAGAATCTCCGGAAAAAGAGGTTCTTGAGGAGGTCTCGGATGCGGACTAATGAATACAAGATCGTAAAGGATAACCAGTATCCCAACGCCATTCATGCAGTGATGACCGTGGTCATTTCCATGCTCCTGGCCATCGGATTTACCATGATGTTCAGTACTGCTTTTGATTTTGATTTCAGCGTCTGGGGAGTGGTCTTCTTTTCGCTAATCGCATCAGCGGCTTTTACAGGAATCCATTTTGCAAATAAAAAGTGGCTCTCGGCCATAGCCCTGATCGTTGTGCCCATCAGTGTTGCCGGCATGGTCCTCATAAATCTCTTCAATCTGAAGGATAGTCTTATCGCGATGATAGACTACCTTCAAAATTACCTTTATTTCCTGAATGTCCTGCCCAACCTTTCGGGTGAGAGCACGCTTAAACTTGGCGGCGCTTTGATCTTCCTCAACGCATATAATTCCGTAGCGATATGCTTTACTACATTCTTCCTTATCAGACGTAAATGCATACCTTTATCATTGCTGTTTTATGCGCCGGTCTTTGTAATGGCCGTATTCAACACAACAATGCTGCCTGATGCGGCGCCCAGCATAATTACCGCGACGGGAATCATCCTTCTGATCCTGGCACATGCGGTAAGGAACAAAGACATTAATTATTCGGGAAAACTACTGGCGGTACTGATCGTTCCGGTGCTTATATTTTCGATACTTCTAGGGATCATCTTCCCGGCAAAGAACTATGACAAGTATGAGCTCGCAACCAACCTGCTCAACGATATAAAGGATACGGCTTCAGAATGGTCAGGTTCGTTAAGCGAGATCTTCGATACGATCATCTATGGTGTAGACGACCCCACGCTTTCGAAAGAAACGAGCGCTCTTTTCTCGCTGTTCCCGTCATCCACGAATCTTAATCATGTAGGTCCTTTCAATCCGAGCGAAGAAGCGATCCTTAAGGTCGAAAAAACACGCAATCCGGATTATCAGGGTCCTTATGACACCAATCAGGCTACCGCGCTTTATCTCAAGGTCGAATCAATGGATGAGTATAAAGACAATAATCTCAGCAGCACCAAGATAAAGCAGAAGGTATTTAAGGATGATTTTGATCCTGAGCCGGAGGAGGCTCCGTTCAAGGTTAAGATCAAGCCCGTGGTCGAAAAATGGGTGGACGTCGTTCCTTATTACACTGACTTCTATGTCGCCGGGAACAAAAGATACGAGACGGTAAACCCCTATAACAACACCAATGAAGATCACACCAATTACGCATATTCACCTTATCCTGTGAAGGTGGGCGATGTCTATACGGACGAATATATTGAGGAATACGTCTACGGCACCAATCTCAATGTGCCCAAGTCGACTGAGATGGCGGTTATCAGCAGCGGCGCTCTGCCCGACTGGTATCTGGATGTCTATCACGGCTATGTCACGATGTCGGATGCCGAGAAAGTAAGGCGCGTCACATCTTATGTAAGCACCCTCCACCCCTACAGCAGGGATTCGGCTTATCCTCCGAAGAATGTCGATTTCGTAGCATGGTTCATCAGTGATGCTGAAACGGGAATCTGCGTTCACTATGCGGTCACGACAGTTATCCTCTTAAGACTTATCGGTATTCCCGCAAGATATGTCCGCGGCTACGCAGATTCAATGTCACACGTAAATACCGAGAATTATGTTTATGCGAGCTCGGCACATGCCTGGTTCGAATTCTTCGTTCCCGAATACGGCTGGATCATGGGCGATTCGACGCCCGGCTGCGCTGCCGATGCATCTGATTTCGACATCAATGCCGTATCCAGAGCATATCCCGAGATCGAACAGGCAAGCTTTGCGAGAGGCTATACATCGATCTTCAACCCTGATTACACCAGCGAATCAACAACAGAATCGACTGAAGCAACAACGACAACATCGGAGTCAGAATCTGAAACTAATGAAGATGTTACACCGACACCTGCAGAGACTGCTCCGGATGATCCCACACCATCTCCGGTGCCTGATGAGACCTCTTCTTCCGTCGATGTTTTCAATGTAGGAACCGGAACCGGCGACCCGGAAAATCCTGATGAAGACCTTGATATCGATCTCGATAAGATCCCGCGTGCAGGTTCGGCTTTCAGGTTCGACAATGTGCCGTTCAAGATCGTTTATGAAAACAAGGAAGGTCTTATTGTGGAGATCGACGCCAGCAAGGTGATCGATACTCTGAACAATATAGTTCTCACGCTCTCCATCATCGCACTCGTGATCGATCTCTGCATCATCGGCTGGTTTGTTTATTGGCGCCGCCATTTCTCGAAAAAAGACACGAACGGAAAGGCTATCGCTTACTACCACTATTTCGAGTTCATGGGCCGTTTGTTCAAATATGCCCTGCCCAGAAGAGCGCGTCAGATAGCGGAGAAAGCTGCATTTGCTCAGGGAAAAATAACGCCCCGTGAAGTAGGGGCGCTGGTTGAATCCTGCTCTAAAGATATGAGAGAGATAGCCAAAGGCTTCAACAGATATAAGCGGTTCTTATTTAATATCCTGCTTATAAAGGTCACATATAAGTAACTGTCTCTGTCAGAGGCTTTCTGCTTCCGTGGTTTCCCAAAGGACCCGTGCCTTCTGAAGCATAGCCGAGATCTAAAATCATGAGGACCTCTTCGTTTTCGGGCAGGCCGAATAATTCTTTTGTCTTAGCGAGATCAATGCAGTTGAGCCAACATGAATCCACTTCTTCGTTTGCTGCTGCGAGCATAAGATGTGTCGCGACTATAGTTGCATCCTCAACGCCTGACTCTCTCTGGGAGCCGGGATATGTGTAAACATTATTCTTGTCGAAAGCAACGATAAGGCAAGTTCCGGCATTATATCTGCACGGCGTTACCATATCGACCTTCTCCAGAGCCTCATCGGACTGGAGAACATAGATATGCTGCTCCTGAAGGTTCTTTGCGGTAGGTGCGAGCCTTCCTGCTTCTAAGATCCTGTCTAATATTGCCTGTTCGACCTTGCGGCCGTCAAAACTTTTGCATGAATAACGGTTTTCGACTACTTTTCTGAAATCCATATGAAGCCTCCTTATGGCTTATTCGCAGGTGTAACCGGGCTTTTTGTAAAGGTTCTCCAAAGGGAGTATCTCCTTATCCCATACCCGGTCTTTCCAGTCGTCCTGAGCGATCTCTTTTATGTCTACGGATACGCTGGATTCGTTGCAGCCCATCGTTTCCGCTATGGCTTTTGTGACCTCTTCAGCACACTTTATCTTCTGTTCTTCAGTTCTTCCGGGGAAGCATTTGATTACTACATGCGGCATGACCGTTCTCCTCCTAATTTCCCTTTATGCTGACTATTATATCATTTAAAAACATAGTGATATGGTCGGTTTGTGCCTGCAACTTTTTTATTTAATTATCTGTATAGATGGCATAGAAGTTCAAAGGAGGAACTTAGTATGAACAAGGGGATAAAGATTATCTTGTGTGCAACAACGGCTTTTGCGCTTACTGCAGGCTTTGTCACAGGCTGTAAAGTTACAAACGGGGAAAGGGCCTCATCAGGAGATGCAGCGGAAGATAGTTCCGCCATAGGCGACAACAGCATCACGGTACCTGTCGAGACGACCGGAGAAACATCGGAACCAAAGCCCGGGGACTACAGATCCGTAAAGGAATACTATAGCGGCGAAGTGCCGGATAAAGGAGTCTTAGGAGAATATGAGTTTGAGTTATCAGATCAATACTCATCTCCTCTTATGATAAAGGAACGCGGATATTATGTTGATACCTTGGACGAGCCTGACGCGCCTTATTTCATCGTTATCTGCGCAGGCGAAAAGAACACCGGCGGTTACGGTATTAAGATCACCGATATCGCGCTTCAGAACGGCGAGCTTTGGATCACTGTCGAAGAGACTTCACCTGCTCCGGGCGATATAGTCACCCAGGCATTCACATATCCTTGCTGCGTGCTCAAGCTCAATAAGATGCCGCCTAAGTTCTATGTCATTGATAATGCCGGAAAAGTTTTATCCGATGTTAACTCTGACGGAACTGTCATCAGTAACGGCAATATTGATGTGGATCCCAGAACACTCGAGAAGGACTATAAGCTTCCCGACGGCTGGATCGCTTCATTGAGAGATGGCGCAGGCGAGATCATGTATGAGACATTTATCTACAAGGACGGCACAGGATATAAATATATAAACATCATTTCCGTTACCGAATCATGGGGCGCTACAAAGTGGAATAACAAGTTCCAATCCGAAGGCACATGCTCTAACAAGGATGAGGTCTTAAAAGCCGCTAAGGACTTCGGTTCGGCTGGATTCATGGTCCTCCCCGATGACCTCATGAAGGCCTATTCCGTTGACGATTTCATCAAGATGGATCTGTGATAAAAACTTAATTTGAGAATTATTCTCAAATCTATTGACAAAGTATCACCTCCTGACTACAATTGAGAACGATTCTCATATTCGCATTTTCGGGCGGGTATAAGAAAGTTCAACATTTAGTCAGGGGGTAAACCGTCTTTGGGCGGTTATTCATTAAAGTGAAAAAGTTTATATCAGCAGTTGTTGCGGGCTTTTTGGCACTCGGTTCTCTTACTGCATGCAACTCGGCAGGCGCCAAGGGAAATAACAAGCTCCAGATCGTAACCACGATCTTTCCTGAATACGACTGGGTAATGAATGTATTGGGCGATAAGGCATCTGATGCAGATGTTACGATGCTTCTTGATAACGGCGTCGATCTCCACAGTTTCCAGCCTACTGCAGCAGACATCATGAAGATCTCATCCTGTGACCTTTTCATCTATGTCGGCGGCGAGTCTGACGAGTGGGTCGAGGATGCGCTCAAGGAAGCAGTAAATAAGAACATGATCGTTATCGACCTCTTGGATGAATTGGGCGATGCTGTTAAGGAAGAAGAGCTCGTCGAAGGAATGCAGGGCGAAGACGAAGAAGATCATGACCATGACCACGAGCATGATGAGGATCACGATCATGAAGATCATGACGAAGATCACGAGCACGAGCATCATCACGAAGAGGGCGAAGTCGAGTACGACGAGCATGTATGGCTCTCATTAAGGAACGCTCAGGTTCTCGTAAAGAGCATTTCCGATGCTCTCCAGAAGATCGATTCCGCTAATGCTGATACTTATAAAAAGAACGCTGATTCCTACATCGAATCACTGAAAGCTTTGGACGCAGATTATAAGGCAGTTGTTGATGCCGCAAGCACAAAGACTATCCTTTTCGGCGACCGCTTCCCTTTCAGATACATGGTTGACGATTACGGCCTCACTTACTATGCAGCTTTTGTAGGATGCTCTGCTGAATCAGAAGCAAGCTTTGAGACGATAACGTTCCTCTCAAAGAAGGTCGATGAATTATCCCTCCCTGTCGTTCTTACGATCGAAGGAAAGGATAAGAGGATCGCAGAAACGATCATTGAGAATACCGCATCCAAAACCCAGAAGGTACTGACTCTTGATTCAATGCAGTCAGTCTCATCAAGCGACGTTAAGAACGGAACGACTTACATTTCTATAATGGAATCTAACCTCTCCGTCCTTAAGGAAGCTTTAAAATAAACCATATTAATACCCTTTCAGAGGCACAATGAACATCTGCAAGCTGTATAATCTCTTGCAGATGTTCGTCATTTACAGAGGTATTTTATGAAGAAATTAACAAGCCTGATCCTATGCCTTTTCGTATTCAGTCTTCTTTCCGGCTGCAGCGAAAACAGCGACGACCCGAAGACCAGGATAATCGCGCAGACTACAGGCGTTAGAGATGTAATAGAATCACAGATGGCTCTTGAAAACGGGTCAGAAGAAACGACTATAGAAACTTCCGCTCCGACTCCCACACCTGATCCCTTAACGGATGAGACCGCGGAATCTTTAGGCGCTAACGGCGTCGATTACGATCTGACAATATTAGGTCCTGACATGGTCTATGCCGAGATCTATAACATGATGATCTTCCCCAAGACTTATATCGGAAGATCTGTCAGGGTTAAAGGCATATTCACTGTCTATTACGACGAGGCAAATGACAAATACCACTTCGCATGCTTCGTTTCGGATGCCGCAGCATGCTGCCAGCAGGGCATAGAATTCATTTTAGACGGCAATAAGGCATTTCCTGCAGATTACCCTGCCGAAGGCGCTGAAATCTGCGTAGAGGGCGTTTTCGGGACATACGAAGAAGACGGCGCAGAATACTGGGCTCTGACAAATGCCAAATTAAATTAGATCAGGTATCTCTTATAAGGACCGCAAAACGGTAAGTTCCGTCAGGATATTCGAGAACATAGTAATAAACGAATGCATTAGTTAACATGCCGCCGTCATCCTTATCGAGCTCATCCTTGTCTAAAAGCGGCAGGCCGGTCGTGATCTCATATCTTGAAACGTCCTTGCCCTTGAGGTCTTTAGCCGTCTCATAAGCGCCGTCCGAAAGAGCTTGTGCGATACCGTTTTCGCAGCCTTCAGGAAGCTTTCCGTACATCTCATCCGTGCCGGAAAAACTATATGTCTCGACCATATAATCGAAATCCCTTATGCCCCTTATCGCAAACCTCTCGAAGTCATCAGAAAGCTCAGGCATGAGCGCGGTATTGGCATAGAACTTTCTTCTGTCATCCGGGATCGGATCGTGGACTTCCCACTTGTCGCTATCCAGGTAATTCCTGACCGTTACGAAAATATACCCGCCCGCGAGAAGAAAGATCGCAGCAACAATGATAAACCGATCCAAAAGCCCTTTTTCATATTTGTTAGATCTCCTGAAGAAAAAATATCTTATACGGTCCTGAAATCCAGGAGCCAGGCGAAGCAGTACAGGATAAAAGAGAAGATCGCGACTGCATAGAGCGTGACCTTTGTAATGAGCGCCAAAAGGTGCGGCGCCTTGTCCATCGATTTGCCGGAATAATAAGCTCCCGCAATGATCGTCGGAACGATATATCTGTATGCCATCGTGCATGTATAAGGATAGTCGTAGCAGAAATAAACATAGGATGCGAGCTGCGATACGAGAAGGATCGTCATGACGAGGTTCATCATGTTGCGCTCTTTTACCCAGGTGATAATGAAGTTCAGGAAAATGGTGATCGTAAGGATCGTAAATGCGGACAGCAGGAAGTATCCCACCAGTGCGAGCGGCATATAGTCGCGGTAATACTCGTCGTCAAAACATGCCGCATTCAAAGTCTCGGAAATGATGTTGTAGTCAACGCCTTCACCGAAATCCAGAAACCTTCTCCAGAAAGGCATCGGAGCGATGAGCTGGCGCGGGCTGACTTCGATGTCAGGTCTTGCGACATAAGTGATCGGGACCTTCCAGAGGATGTAATTCCTTACCTGGTACCAGAGGCCCAAAGGCGCGCAGACAACAATGAATGCCACATATTCCAAGAACATCTTGAGCTTTGTTTTCGATTCGAAAAATGCCTTAAGCATAATGAAAGCTATCGGCACTGCGATAAGTCCTGCAGAGAGCTTTGCCATCATGCCAAGACCGATGCAGAGGCTCATGCCCATGAGTTTTAAGAATGACTTCTTCTCATCGTTGTACCAGACAAGCGCAAGATAAAGCGATGCGATCGCAAACATGACTGCGAGCGGATCGTTGTTGAGCGCACCCGAAAAATAAATGAACTGAGGCAGGAGCGCGACAGTAAGATATGCTGCGGTCTTTCCTTTTTCGGACAGGTTCCAGAGCTCGGTGAACTTCTTCAAAACAGCTAAAGTTACGAGAGAATAGAACAATGAAAGGCACTGGAGCGCATCCCAGTTGTGTGCATAAGCGGGCGCGACTTTTCTGTAAATGCCGAAAAATACCGCGCTGATGATATGCGTGAGCGGCGGATGGTAGAACTGCCAGTGGAGCCTTACGTCTTCGTTAAGGAGCTTGTGGTTGTTCAGAAGATACTCGATATATTCGGTGTGGTAATTAAGCTCGTGGTATGTCTCAAATTCACCGAGATCGTGCTGCCTCTGCTCTGCGCCCGTATAAAGCACATAGAGGGTCCTGACGCCGACCGCCAGAATCGTTACGACGGCAATGATCCGTGCCTGTTTTCCCGCACCTTCATTTTTCAAAATGAGATATGAAAAACCTGCAAAACCGATGATCAGGATTGCGATCGTCACAGGGTTCATCAGCGCAAAACTGCAGCCGGAAACTATGAGCACAAACAAAGACCATACAGCGCAAGCGACTATATCGATCCAAAGCTTTCCTTTTGTGTTGATCTTCATTCCCATCAATAGAAAGAATAAAACAGTATCAATGGGAATGCAAATCTGTCCGTCTTTTAGTGCTTACATCTCGTTGGCATACTTGGAGGTACGGTCGTTCAGGATCTTTATGACATCGTCGATCGAACGGTCGCCTGCGTAGTACGGAGCGATCTCCTCCGTAAGGAATGTGGTGATCACCGGATCGTCGTAATAGTATCTCGACAGGGACGAGAGGCTTGCCATGAAGTTTTCTTCCAGTTTTTTGGTAGTCCTCTTATAGCCGTAGATCCTTGCATCTTTTTCGAGACCTGTCATGTAAGAAGACAAAGCCTCAAACATATCCTGGGCACGGTTGTTTTGCTCCGTGATGATCGACATATTCCTGGCCATTATCTCCTTGTTGGTGACGATGTTTTGGAATTCTCTTGCCGAATCGGAATAACCTGCGCCGGCAAAGAGGAAATTTAAGAACTTCTTTGCGCCTTCTTTCCTTGCGGAAGACGAAGTAACCGATATTGTCTCAGAGGCTCTGAATCTCGGTCCGGAAGCATCGACTGAAGGTGTTCCGAGTATCGTATATTCGCCTTCTGTCGTCTTGCACGCGCGGATGAAAGCGACGTAACTGTCGATCTTGTCATATCTGCATCCGGTGCGGACACGCTTTTCTTCTTCTGCCCAGACATAATCCTCAGGCTTTGTGAATCCGTCCTCTGCAAAGTTATCCTTTGCATATTCGGCAGCCGCTCTGAACTGGTCAGTGCCGAAGTCGACCTTGCCGCCTTCAACGGCAGACTTGATATCGATGCAGGATAGGACAAAATCCTTTTTGTAGTAGCTTTTCGACATCGGGTAATCGTAAGGCGAGAAGCCCTCGAGCTTGTCCTTGATCAGCTTATCGAAGTCTTCGAAAGTGATGCCGACATCGCCGGCCTTCACAAGGCTCTTATCCGTTACAAGACCCTCGATCTCTATGGTTACGGGCAGGAAATACTGCTTTCCTCCGAACCTGGAAGATTCGATCATGTTGGAGAACTGCTTGTCCATTACGGACTGGTCAAGATATCCTGTGAGGTCCTCGAAAATATCATCCCTCATCGCATAATACTTCTGGATTCCGACCGCAAGGTCCGGCGCTTCAGAACCCTTAAGCTCCTGGATCATCGTGTAGAGCTTCTCGTCGGAAACGTTCAGCATGCTCATGTCTCTTCCGACCTTGATGCCCGTCTTATACTTGCTCCATACTCTAATCAGATACTCGTTGTCCGACTTGTTGAATTCATAGATCGCATTGGAAAGATACTCGGACATTCCCTTATCGATCGGAGCCGCGATCTCTATTACTTTCTTGCCTGCATGAGGGTTCTTGTCCGCCTTGGTAAGGATAGTGACCGTCTCGTCCATCCCTGAGAAGAACATTGAATAATCTGACTCTTTGCTCGACACAAAAACAGCTCTCTCGCTGTCGCATGAAATAAGCTTGGTCTGTATCATCAGATCTGAGAAATAAGGCGTATACCAGTTATTGTCGATGACTGTCTTTACTTCCTGGGACTGCATGTCAAATGTCGTAATATTGCCGAGCATATCTATCTTGCACAGCTCGCCTGAAGTTACTGCGCTGAAGTCGGCAAGGTTCACTTCCTCACCATTCTGCACGGTGTATTTCTCGTACTTTATACGCTTGCCGGTCTCAGGATCGAACTCTATTACCACAGCACCGTCGCTCCTCGTATAACCGACGGCAAGTACAGTCTTATTTCTTGAATCGTAAGAGAATCCGTCGATCACATACACGGACGGAATACCCGTGAAATCCAGGTCTGCCTTATATTCCGAGCCTTTGAATACGAATGCATGGGCACCCATCTCCGTTGCATCCGTACCTGCGTAGATCACGGGAATATAATAGTCGCCGGCCACATATACATCTGATACGCCATACGTATCCATGCCGCCTCCCGACAGTTCCAATGCCTTGCCCTTCTCTTTTTCGAGAAATCTGGGAGAACCGCTCTTGCCGCTTTCAATATCGATATCGATGATCGCTGTCACAAAACCACCGGAAGCAAAAGCCGTGATAACGGCCTCGAGAGTCTTCCCGTTCTCATCAGGCTTAGCGGAAATGATCCTGTCTATGGAATAGTTCTTCGGATCCGTAACCTTCAAAGAACTCAGCTGATTGCCCTTATCGTCGTAGGTGGTGAGCATCGTTCTTCTGTAATTATCGTAATCGGCAAGGTTCGTAAGGCTGTACAGATGGTAGATCTTTCCGTTGCTGTAGCTTACGATGCTGCTGTCGAGCATCTCGGTGGGCTGCTGATCCGTCTTGAGTTCAAGCCTTGTCGATTCATACCACGGATCTTTTCTGCTAACTGTCTTGTCGCTGCCCTGCTTTGAACATGACATCAGGAGCGGTGCGAGGAGGCTTACCGCCAACAGTGATGATAATATTTTCCTTTTAAGCATAGATATCCCCTCCAAAAACTTGATTCCTGTATCCCTGACTATACTGTAAAAGATTTTTGCTTTTTGGAAATAGAAAACGCGAAAAAGACACGAAACTTATGCCGTATTGATGCCGTGGACACAGAGAAGAGCAAAGAAAAGAGGGTGCCATGACCGGCACCCTCATTCCTTTTGTCTTTATTAATAACTGGTATTAATCAACTACTTCGATCTTTACGTTATCGAGATAGAAAGGATTCATGTCGACACTCTCGAAATAGATCGTGAGGCTCGGTGTGCCTTCTTCGATCGTGTACTCGCCTTCGCCAAGTACCCACTCGTCTGTTCCGGTCTGAACTTCAGCGATCGTAGGCCATGTGCCGTCGATGTCTGCTGTGCACTTACATGTAGGTGCCTTGGACTTGATGGCAAATGTTACCTTGATCGTGTGGCCGACATAGTTGGTGACATCGATCGAATATCCGTCGTACTCAGCGTAGCCTTCGGAGTTTTCGAGACAGTAGTCACTCTCGTAGCCGCCCTTGACGATCTTCTGAACGGAGCTGTATCTCGGACCGCCGATCTTCTTCTGGTCTTCGTAGTCCTCAACGAAAGGTGTTGAGTCTGTCTTAGGCTCCTGATAGTCAGCAGGCTTAGTTACTTCACCGCCGTTCAGAGCGCACATAACGCCTTCGTAAGCGGGCTTGGGTGAGAGGTTTCCGTAGAAGAGCAACGGCTTTGTGGAAGACTTCCAGCTCATATCGTCTGTAAGACCCCATACTGTTACGCACTCGATCGGAACGCCTGCCTTGTCAGCAGCGATGACTGCTTCGAAGAACTTCTTCATGTAAACACCCTGGTCGTACATAGGGTTAAGTGACTTAGGTGCTGTGACGTCGAGCTCTGTGATGTGGATTACGACGCCAAGCTCGTCTGCATATCTCTTTGCTGCAGCAATGTAGTTATCGACATTGAGGCCTGAGCTGATGTGGCTCTGCATGCCCATACCGTCGATGTTGCCTGCTGCTGCAACAGGCTTAAGCATTGTAAGGATATCTTCCTGCTTTGATGTCTGATACTCGTTGTAATCGTTGTAGAAGAGCTGGACGTTGGAAGGTGCGTGCTTTCTTGCGAACTCGAAAGCCTTCTCTACATAATCGTCTCCTATTACCTGCTTCCAGTAGCAGTCTCTCATTCCCCCATCATCTGCGGCAGCTTCGTTTACTACGTCCCATGCGTAGATAACGCCGGGGTAGTTCTTTTCGCACCAGTTCATAACCTGGTCGATGTAGCTCTCCATTCTCTTGAGCATAAGGTCTCTGCTCGCGAGCTGGCCGTTGACATCGTAGTTCTCATAGAAGAACCAGGAAGGTGTCTGTGAATACCAAACGAGAGTGTGGCCTCTCATAGGGATGTTATTCTTCTTGCAGTAGTCAAGGATAGGCTTAGCTGCATCGAAATGAATAGCAGGTGCCTCGTTGTACTTTGCGGGATCAGCCTTGCACTTTGCTGCATCAAGAACGGAATCAGGCTTGAGCTCGTTTTCAGGTGTTACTGAGTTGAACTGTGTCTTGAGGAGCTTTCTGAAAGAATCGTTCTTGTTCGTCATTACTGTTGCAGGAGATGCAACGCCGAACTTGAAATAATCAGCATATGCAGCAGCAAGTGATGCTGTCTTTGAAGGATCTTCCAATGACTCGACAGGTGTGCCTGTCAGGTTATTGAATTCGCCTTCGATGCTGACTTCCATCTCGGAAACAGTGATGTCTCTGACATCGCTTGCTTCAAGATATACCATTGCGTTCTGGGCATTGTCAGGGATCTGGATAGTGCCTGTGATCTCGGTGATGCCGGATTCGTCAGCCTGGCCTGCTGCGATGTTTACATAGGAAACATTTCCGTAGAACTCATACTTCAATGAGAGAGTCATGGAATCGTTTGCGGAAGAAGCCTTAACATAGGCCTTTACCGTATTGCCTCTGTAGTTCTCACAAGGAATAGCAATACCCGTATTGCTTGCTGTACGGTCTGTGATTACAGCTGTTCCGTCCTTGAGAGTAACTTTGCAGTCGCCGTACTTGATCCAGTTACCCTTCTTTTCCTTCTGTGTGAAGTCCGCCTTGATGGTTGTCGGAACTTCGACCGGACCGTTGGATCCGTTAGGAAGTGAGTTACATCCGCTCAAGAGGCACATACCTGCCAGAGCAGCTGCAACGAGTTTGATAAATCCTTTTTTCATATTACCTCCACGAAAAAAGCCTTCATATTGTTTGTTGTTCGTACTGATAATTCTACCGCAAGAATGGTTGAATAAACAAGCATTCGGATTTGGCGGGAGCCCTAAAAATATGCGGTAAATTCTGTTATTTTGACATTTGTATTATACATTTCTTGCTATTTGAACATTTCATTCGCAATTTATGTAATCTTTCTTTTTGGTGATTCTTACGAACAATTGCTCGAAAATTTGATTATCAAAATAAAAACTATTCTGATATATTTACCTTATTAGGTAGGGTCATAAATGAAATATTTGCTTTGGTTGGTCGTTATTCTCGTAGCGCTTTTTTTGTCGTACTGGGCATTCCTTTTCATATGCTCATGCTTCGTAAATACGAAGAAGCTTTACGACAAACACAGCAGCTTTTACAGGTGGCTCCTCGTCAGTTCAACATGGCACCTGATTTTTGTAGGCAGAGTCCGTTTTCACACCAAAGGCATGGAAAAGATCCCTCTGAACCGCAGATTTCTTCTCGTTTGCAACCACCGCTCAAAGTTAGATCCGATCACATCATGGTATCTGCTTAAGGATTTCGATCTCGCATTCATCTCGAAAGAAGAGAACTTTAAGGTTCCCTGCTGGGGCAGGATCATAAGACGCTGCTGCTTTCTGCCCATCGACCGCGAGAATCCCAGAAACGCAATGAAGACGATCGACATGGCCGCCAAGCTTATAAAGGACGACCAGGTATCGATCGCAGTTTACCCTGAGGGCACTAGAAATTTCGGCGAAGGTCTTCTCCCGTTCCACAACGGGATCTTCAAGATCGCACAGAAAGCAAACGTCCCCATCGTCATCTGCGGCATGTGGGGAGCTCATGAGATGCCCAGGAATTTCCCGCTTCACGGGACCGATATTTATTTCGAAGTTCTGGATGTCCTTACAGAGGAACAGGTCAGGACGACCCGCTGCAACGATATAGGAGATTACGCAAGAAATCTGATGTTGTCATTTGTTGAAAAGAATCAGGAGGAAGAACAGAATGTCAACTTACGTACTGTTTAACATGGCTTCCGGAAACGGAAGAGGTAAGGAAAAAGCAGATGAACTCAAGGTTTTCCTTCGCGGCAAAAAGGCCGTGTACAAAGACGTTACAAAGATATCTGACTGGGAGAGCTTTTTCGCTGAATTAAACTACAGGGAAGACGAAGTCATCCTGTGCGGCGGCGACGGTACGTTAAATCACTTCATCAACGACACTGACGGCTTAAAATACAGCATCCCCCTCTATTACTATCCGACAGGAAGCGGCAATGACTTCTGGAACGATATCGGCAAGAAGCCCGGTGACAACCCGATCAGGATCGAACAGTACCTGAAGGACCTGCCGTTTGTTGAAGTAAACGGCATGAAGATGCGTTTTCTTAACGGCATCGGTTACGGCATTGACGGTTACTGCTGCGAAGTCGGCGACCAGCAGAGAGCTGCCGGCAACAAGAATATCAACTATGCAGGCATCGCCATCAAGGGGCTCCTCTTCCACTATAAGCCCACAAATGCAGAGATCGAAATCGACGGACAGCATTACTCCTATAAGAAAGTATGGCTCGCACCTTCGATGAACGGACGTTACTATGGCGGCGGTATGATCGCCACACCTGCCCAGGACAGATTAGGCAAGGACAGACTTCTCTCGCTCCTTATCTTCCACGGCAGCGGAAAGATCCCGACACTTGCTATCTTCCCTTCCATCTTCAAGGGCAAGCACGTAGATCACAAGAAGAATGTTGAGGTCAAGACAGGCCACAGGATCAAGGTCACTTTTGACAGGCCGGTCGCTCTCCAGATCGACGGTGAGACGGTATTAAACGTCAAGACATATACAGCGTATAAGGAATAAGGATTTATGAAAAGGCTGCTCATAACAGGGCAGCCTTTTTCATATCATGAGATTTTTCTGACAAACCCGACCTCTTCGAGTTTTTTCATGTACACGCTCAGGCGTTCGTAGAGGGGTTCTGCTTCATCTCCGAACTTGTCTTGAACGAGCTTGCCTATATCGTAAACGGATCTTTTGCCGTCGATGCAGGTGAAGATAAAGCTTCCCATTCCTTCGAGCTTTATGTGGGATACTTTGGGTTGCTTGAAAAAGCGCTGCGCGACTTTATTCGTAAAGCCCTTATTTTCCATTTCAACCGTTACCACACCTTCATCAGAACAGGTGAAGACGAGGTCCGGTGTGTGTTCAAAAACGTAATCAACGAAGTTGTCTTTACTTTGCATTTTTCTTTTTGTCTGAGTTCTTTTTCAAGCCGCCTGCCATAAAGAAGACGAGAGCGCCGATGGCGATGAGAACGATCAGGGATGTGATGTTTCCTGTAGGAACGATGGAACTGATATTGATCTTCTCTGTAACGCCTGTTACCGTGAGGATAGCAAGTACGACACCAAGGATACCTTCGCCTGCGATAAGACCGGAGCAGAAAAGGATGCCCTTGCTCGATTCGTCTTTCTGCTTGCCGCCGATCTTTTCAACAATGAACTTGATAAGACCGCCGAACATGATAGGAGCGGAAAGTTCCAAAGGCAGATAAAGACCGATAGCAACAGGAAGTGCGGGAACGCCCAGAAGTTCTATGATGACTGCAATGAATACTCCGATGAAGATAAGGCCCCAGGGAAGATTTCCGCTCATAACGCCTTCAATTATCATCTTCATCATGGTTGCCTGAGGTGCAGCGAGCTTGTCCGTGCCGAAGCCGAACGCGGAATCAAGAAGGATCATAACACCGCCAATGGCAAGTGCTGCCGCGACGGTTCCCATGATCTCACCGATCTGCTGCTTCTTAGGTGTGGCACCTAAGATATAACCGGTCTTCAAGTCCTGTGATGTATCACCTGCCATGCATGCTGCGATACAGATGATTGATCCGATTGCGATAGCACCCTGCATTCCGTGTGCGCCGACATCGCCCGTGAGTTTAAGGCAGAATGTAGCAATAAGGACTGTGGCGATCGTCATGCCTGAGACGGGGTTATTAGAGCTTCCTACAAGGCCTACCATTCGCGAGCTTACGGCACTGAAGAAGAAACCGAAGATGACTACGAGAACAGCGCCGACGATCGTTACAGGGATCGAAGGGATGAGCCAGATAAGGAGAATGAGAACAGCGATGGAGATGAGTACAAAACGGATATCAAGATCTGTGTTTGTACGCTCGTTTGTCTTGCCCTTATTGCTCTTTGAAACTCCCTTGATCGAACCCGTGAAAGCCTTGATGATAGTCGGGAATGTCTTGATAAGACTGATGATGCCTGCAGTTGCAACTGCACCGGCACCGATATATTTGATGTAGCTCGACCAGATGGCTGAAGCGCCGCCTATCGCATAAAGCTCTGCTACTGATACTGATGCAGGATACATTACGATGTCAGTACCGAAAGTAACGATAGCGGGAATGAGCACGAACCAGCCGAGGATACCGCCTGCGAACATGTATGCGGAAATCTTGGGACCGCAGATGTAACCTACGGAAACAAGAGCCGGATAGATTTCTGACGAGAACTCTGTCTTAAGTGCGGAGATCCTGAATGTGACTACTGACTTAACGGCGCAAAGACCATCTGCAACGAACTTGATGACAGCACCCAAAGCCATACCGATGAATACGGACTTGGCTGAAGAGCCGCCCTTTTCGCCTGCTAAAAGAACTTCAGCACATGCTGTTCCTTCCGGATAAGGAAGAACGCCGTGTTCTTTTACGATAAGCGCACTTCTCAAAGGTACCATGAAGAATACGCCGAGAAGACCGCCTACCAGAGCGATGATGGTTATGGTGATAAGGGAAGGCTTATCCATTACGCCTTCTTTTGCCCAGATGAAAAGTGCAGGCATGGTGAAGATCGCACCGGCTGCAAGTGATTCACCTGCAGAACCTACCGTCTGGACCATGTTGCTCTCAAGGATGGAATCCTTGCGCATAATGATCCTGATGACCGTCATTGAAATAACGGCAGCAGGAATGGATGCTGATACGGTAAGACCTACCTTAAGTCCCAGATACGCATTTGCGGCACCGAAAACAACGGCAAGGATAATGCCTATGATTATGGACGCAGGCGTCATCTCGGGAGTGACTTTATCGGCAGGGATATACGGCTTGAACTGGTTCTTGTTTTCCATGTTCGTCCTCCTTTTTGCGGGAAAGTGGTATTTATGGACAAAACATGCCCTCGTAACAGATATTAATGCTATGTTATCAGAGAAAAATAAATAGTGGACTATAAAGCCCACTATTTAGACACTTTTCGAAAAATTGTCTGATTAATGCTTATTTTGCGTACTGGTCGATAGCCTGTGCGAGCTGGTCAGCGCATGATGTAGGCTTCATGCCGCAGGTGTTGCCCCTTAAGATATCTGCAACTTCCTTTGCATCCCTGCCTTCGACAAGTCTTCCGATCGCCTTGAGGTTGCCATTGCAGCCGCCAATGTACTTAACGTTATAGAGCTTGCCATCCTCAATATCGAAGTCAATCTGGATAGAGCAGACACCCTTGGGGTTGAAAGTTACATGTTCCATATTATTTTTCCTCTTTTAACATTGTTACATGCGTCAGTTACATAGCGTGAAGCTGCATGACGTTGATCAGCAAAAGCCAGCTCATTCCATAGTAGCAACCTACGGCGATAAGGTCGTTTACTGTCGTGATCAGGGGGCCTGAAGCTACCGCAGGGTCAATATTGATCTTCTTGAAGAACAGCGGGATCAATGTGCCGATGATGGACGAGAATATCATCGATATGAGCAAAGATACGCCGATGCATCCGCTTACAGCAAATGCAAATACAGGTTCCTTGTGCTTGAGGACCATAAGGTAAACACCGATAAGGATCACCGATGCGATACCTAAAATAAGACCTACTGAAAGACCGACCTTTGATTCCTTGAATACCAGCTTGAACTTCTGCGCTGCAGTCAGGTTCTCGTCTGTGAGAACTCTGATCGTGACAGCGAGTGACTGTGTACCGACGTTACCTGCCATGTCGAGGATCAGGGACTGGAATGCCATGATGATCGTAAGCTGTGCGATTACTGCCTCGAAAGCACCTACCAGAGTTGATACGATCATGCCGAGGCACAAGAGGACGAGAAGCCAAGGCATTCTCTTCCTGATACTCTGGCCCAAAGGTTCCTTCAGGTCTTCTTCTGCAATAAGTCCGGCGAACTTAACGTAGTCTTCACCGAGCTCATCATCGACTACCTCAACGATACTCTGTGATGTGATAACGCCTAAGATCTTGTTATCTTCATCAAGTACAGGGATCAAGTCCTCCGAATAGTCCTTGAGCTTCTCGATACACTCATCGATCTGCTCGTTAGCGTAAACGTAAGGGAACGACGTAACTATCAGCGTGTTTAAGTCCGTCGTGCTCCTTGCCGTGATCAAATCCTTTAATGTGAGAGCGCCGTAGAAGAGTCCCTCGTCATCCTGAACGAAGATCGTCGAGATGTTATCGTTCTCTTCAGCCTGGGTTACGAGTTCTGTCATCGCCTGCTTGACCGTAAGGTTCAGACCGATCGTGATGAAGTTCGCGGTCATCCTTGAACCGATCTCGTCTTCATCGTAGGATGCGATGATGCTGATCTCTTTACGTACTTCGGTATCGAGAGCTTCGATGATGAGACCTCTTCTCTCCTTCTCGAGTTCTCTCAATACGTTCGCAGCGGTGTCCGTCTCGAGCTCGGCGACTACTGCCGCAGCACGTCTGATGTCCATCTCATTGAGATAGGCACTTACCTGCTCTTCTTCCAGACACTCGAAAGCTTCCGCAAGCAAAGACTTGCCGCAGACTCTGAAGAGTTTCTTTCTCTCCTGATCGGAGAGCTCCTCCAATATCTGCGCAATGTCACTTGCGTGATAATCTTCTAACTTGTAATGAATTACCCTTGGGGAATCGTTACCCCTCATCAGCGAGATTATCTCGTCCTGATAATCTCTTCTTATCTCTTTCTCTGCCATTTGTTCCTCCTGAAAAGTAAACAAACGACGGGAACAAAAAACCTCTGCTTTCACTTCGGCAAACAGAGGAGTCGATATATCATTTAGTCCTTAAGGTCCGATACGGTCATCGCCTGGCGCTTTAAGGAACAAAGGATATTTCGGCCGCGTTTCCCTCGTTTGTCGCAACTGTCACCAGCGTCCACCGTATTCACCTCACTTTTATCAATGGGATTGGGGAACTTCTCCCCGTCCGAAATTTTAGCACGGTAAAAAGCATTTGTTAACCCCGTAAATCCAAAATAATCGGGCTTTTGCGGACTTTTTTTGCGTCATCGAAAAACACACGGCAAAAGCCGTGTGTTTCGTAGTTAACGTATTAAAATGATCAGCCTTTTTTCTCGAACTTCTCGACGGCTTCCTGCATGAGGCTTATGATCGGCAGGTGCTGCGGGCAGACGCCTTCGCACTGGCCGCATCCGATACAGTCTGAAGCATGGCTGTATCTGTCCACAAGGCCGTTATAGAAGAACTGCGGCCTCATGTCGCCCGGGAATTTCCTGGCTGTATTGATAGCACTGATGACATCAGGAATGCTGATGCCCATGGGACAGCCCTCAACGCAGTATTTGCAGGCTGTGCAGCCGACGAGCTCTACGCGGGACATTGCTTCGACGACCTTGCCGATCGCAGCCTTCTCCTCTTCGTTAAGCGGCTCGAAATTCTTAAACGTGTTCATGTTGTCAGCCATCTGGTCTTCAGTTGACATGCCGCTTAAGATCGTAGCTACGCCAGGGAGGCTTGCAACAAAGCGGAAAGCCCATGAAGCGATGGACTTATCGGGATGAATGGCCTTAAGGATCGATGCGCACTCATCGTCAAGATTTGCGAGCTTGCCGCCCTTGCAGGGCTCCATGACGATGATCGGGATATTCCTCTCAGACAGGATCTTATAGAGCTCACCTGAATGAACGATCGCATTGTCCCAGTCGATGTAGTTGAGCTGGATCTGAACGAACTCCACTTCCGGATGCTTGTCGAGGATCTGAACGAGGAGTTCAGGTGTGCCGTGATAAGAGAATCCAAAGTGCTTTATCTTGCCTTCTGCCTTCTTCTGGATTCCCCAGTTGAAGCAGTCGTACTTCTCGTAGATCTCGTAGTTTTTTCCGTCCTCAATGCTGTGGAGGAGATAGAAGTCGAAGTAGTCAACGCCGCATCTTTCGAGCTGCTCATTGAATACCTTGTCCCTGTCTTCCATGGAATGTATGAACCATGCCGGAAGCTTTGTAGCGAGAGTGAACGAATCTCTCGGATGACGCTTAACGATAGCTTCCTTGACGGCCTTCTCGGAGTTGCCGCCGTGATAAACATATGCTGTATCGAAATAAGTAAAACCTGCTTCCAGATAGCTGTCCGCCATCTTTGAGACCTTGTCGATGTCGATGACTCCGTCATTTTCGGGAAGTCTCATAAGGCCAAAACCGATCTTCGGCATCTTGCTCAAATCAATGCTCATAGCAGCACCTCCTGACTAATTTTCGTAGGATTATAACTGCATTATAAACGAACGGTTTTGGTGAGTATTGTCTTATTTGGTTGAAAAATGTAATTAATTTTTGCTGTATTCGTTGCGGGTAAAAACATACCTACCGACATAAAACGGATTTTTAAGAGTTTTGTCGGTAGGTGTGGGGGTATATTCAGCCGGATAAATCGGATATTGAAGTGTTTGACTGCCTGCTTTCGATTTTTCAGGCGGTATTAATGCGCGAAAAGTCCTTCTTGTGAGGTTTTCGAGCTCTTGAAAGAATACTTGGAAGCAAAACCTACCGACAAAAATAGACTTTTTGCTAATTTTATATGCAGGTACCCTTCCAATAAGGTGCTTATACCCCATGTGGGTATGCAGAAAACGTTTATTCCAATATGATTTATCCGATTCTTTACTGCCAGAGATATAATGCAGCCAAAAGGATAACTGCAGGAACAACTATCATTACAATATTAGTTTTAAGAGCATGTGATTTTGTTTCCCTGTTATAGTAAAACAAAGTGCAGCTGTCACCCGGATCGTTAGGATCATAACAGATCATCTGGTGTTTTCTATGCCATAAAGCTCCGGATCCTTCTCCCTGTCCGGTATGAACTTGTCCGTCAACCTCATACTGATACATCACTATAGTCTTGTACTCATAATGGTCACGTTCATCCGAAGAGTAATGATAAGAGGAAAGCAATATCTGCTCTTTATAGCTGTTGATCACAGTGCCCATTGCTCTTCCGGACAAGTGAGAATACGCTTTTTTTGCTTTTATTCTTGCAGGTATCCTCGACAATTCGAAAATTACTAAAAAGCCGGCGATCAAAGCAATAACAGGCCATCCCTTGTCCCAAAACAGAATGATGTCGCTCATCTCGATCTTAAGTAACATGCTATTTCCCTCTTACTTTCTGATTCCAGATTGATTTATCCTGAAACAAGCGGAATAGTAATGCCTATAAAATTCTGATTACCAAGACAGCTTCTTACTATCGCAAAACTTTGTCCCCGGCCTTCAAAACGTGCTGTTCTCATATCACCATTTGTATTATCAGACTCAAGCGCATATCCTTCTGCAGTAAACTTTTCTTTCAGCTTATCGATCAGCTCATCTCCAAACTCTTCAGACTCAATGAACATTTGAATCTTGACTAATGAGAGATTACCGTAATCATCAAATACCGGAGAACAATCACCTGCAGAGAACACTTGAAGAACGCTTATATACCGTTTGCTTCCCGATCCGATACCATTGAATGACCATGAGAAACTGTCATCAGGGCTAAAAAAAGTAAACTCTTCAGGAATAATTATATTTTTTGAATACTCTTCCTTCGTCATACCAACATATACATTAGATGTTTTCCAGAGGTTATCTGCACACTCAGCTGCAGTCATATCATCCATGCGGACAAAGAAAGAATCTTCCGTGATCTGCTGAGTTGTCGCTGTAGTCTCTGACTCAGTTTTTTCTGTCCAAACCGAATCTTCCGGATAATCACGCGATTCCTCCTGCTGGCTGTACCCGGTTTCTTCAGGATCTGCACGTCTGTTTTTCTTATTCTTTGATACAACACCCGCAATGATTCCGATCGTTGCGCCTACTGCAACCACTGCCGCAATACTTCCGATTAAGATCTTAGTTTTCATAATATCTGTCCCTTTCTTGATCGCTTCTGTCGAAGCTTTAATGTTTACTCCCTTGCCGGAAGCTTCTGCTGATGCGGACAGATTAGCTAATGAAGCAGGCATGGGCTTTATAGCCACCTGCTCTGATTCTTTTATGAATAGTTTTGTCAGGAACGGTATTGCCATACCGAACAGCTTCGTATCGTTTTCTTCTTCATACTTCTCGACCTCCTTCTTGATTTTGTTTCTGGCAAAATTCAGACGGCGGCGTACTGTTCCTTCCGGAACACCCAGAGCTTCAGCGATCTCTTTGGTGCTCAGATCATCAAAGTAGAACAGGATAAGTGTTCTCCTGATATCATCAGACAGTTTGTTGTTGATGATATCCATGATGATCTTTCTTGCTTCTTCCGATTCGACGATCGAATCAGGAAGAAAATCCTCAGCTATTGCTTCAACATCGTCAAAGAACTCATCTTCCACAGTGTCTGTTTTCGATCTCGTAAGACGGTTAAGACACTTGTTGGCAGCGATCTTCTTAAGCCAAGGAATAACCTTATCCTTATCGTTTAATGTGTCATAGGATTCGATCAGGGTTACAAAGGTATCCTGTACGATGTCTTCTGCGTCAGCTTCATTCTTGAGAAGTGACATCGCAGTCCAGTACACCGCGCGATAGGCTTCGTTGTAGATCTTTTCGAGTTCTTTGTCAGTCATCTGACTTTGCCTCCTTTGTCCGCATCTACCCTATAGACACATAACGGATGAGGAATGTTCGCTGGTCGAGAAAAAATTTTTAAATTTTTCGAAAACGTCCCCCACACGAATTATAACACGCAAAAACATCCGCCCTCATAAAGAGAGCGGACGCTTTGGATTTATAGGCATATGTACTATTTGAATTAATCCTGGAAAAGCGGTGTGGAAAGATATCTGTCACCGGTGTCAGGGAGCAATGCTACGATCGTATTGCCCTTGTTCTCGGGACGCTTAGCGAGCTCGATAGCTGCGAAGAGGGCTGCACCGGATGAGATGCCTACGAGTACACCTTCGCTCTTGCCTAAGAGCTTGCCTGTGGCAAATGCATCATCGTTAGTAACAGGGATAACTTCATCATATACTGCTGTATTGAGAACGTCAGGTACGAAGCCTGCACCAATACCCTGGATCTTGTGTGCTCCGGCAGTGCCCTTACTCAGAACGGGAGAGTCAGCTGGCTCGACTGCTACGACCTTTACAGATGCCTTCTGTGACTTTAAGAATTCACCTACACCTGTAACTGTTCCGCCTGTGCCTACGCCTGCAACGAAGATATCAACTTCGCCGTCTGTGTCTTCCCAGATTTCAGGACCTGTAGTCTCTTTGTGAGCCTTCGGATTTGCGGGGTTAACGAACTGGCCTGCGATGATGCTGTCAGGGATCTCCTTCTGGAGCTCCTCAGCTTTTGCGATTGCGCCCTTCATGCCCTTGGAGCCTTCGGTGAGAACAAGCTCTGCGCCGTAAGCCTTGATGAGCTGTCTTCTCTCAACGCTCATCGTCTCAGGCATTGTGATGATAAGTCTGTAACCCTTAGCAGCTGCTACAGAGGCAAGACCGATACCCGTATTGCCGCTCGTAGGCTCGATGATTACGCTTCCTTCCTTAAGTCTGCCGGTAGCTTCTGCGTCCTCGATGATCGCCTTAGCAATACGGTCCTTGACGCTTCCTGCGGGATTGAAGTATTCGAGCTTTGCAACGAGCTTTGCTTCAAGGCCTAAAGCCTTCTCAAGATGTGTGAGTTCGAGCAAAGGTGTCTTGCCGATGAGTTGATCTGCTGATGTATATATTTTAGTCATGGTGATTCTCCTCCTGTAGCGGATGCTAAATTAGATTATATCAATTTAATCGTGTGGTGTTCAGATGGCAGCGAAGCCCTTTTCGAGGTCGGCAATGATATCATCGATGTGCTCTGTACCGATAGAGAGACGGATCGTGTTCTGATAGATGCCTACGTCGTTGAGCTCTTCCTCGGAAAGCTGTGAGTGTGTTGTGCTTGCCGGGTGGATAACAAGGCTCTTAACGTCAGCAACGTTAGCAAGGAGTGAGAACAGCTCGAGGTGGTCGATGAAGTCGAATGCTTCCTTCTTGCCGCCCTTTACGTTGAATGTGAAGATGGAGCCGCCGCCGTTAGGGAAGTACTTCTGATATACTTCGTGATCCGGATGATCTGCAAGTGAAGGATGGAAGACCTTCTCTACCTTCGGATGATTTGTGAGGAAGTCCAATACCTTCTTTGTATTCTCGATGTGACGCTCAAGTCTCAAGGACAGAGTCTCTGTGCCCTGGAGGAGCAGGAATGCTGCGAAAGGTGAGATGGAAGAACCTGTATCTCTTAAGAGGATAGCTCTGATATAAACTGCGAATGCTGCCTTACCTGCTGCATCTGTGAACTTAACGCCGTGATAGCTGGGGTTGGGTTCAGAGATCCAGGGATACTTGCCGGAAGCTGCCCAGTCGAAGTTGCCGGAATCAACGATAACGCCGCCCAATGTTGTGCCGTGGCCGCCGATGAACTTCGTAGCAGAGTGAACTACGATGTCTGCACCGTACTCGATAGGTCTGATGAGGTAAGGTGTACCGAATGTGTTGTCGATAACGAGCGGGATGCCTGCCTCGTGAGCGATCTTAGCAAGTGCTTCGATATCCGGGATGTCAGAAGAAGGGTTGCCGAGTGTCTCAATGTAGAGAGCCTTTGTATTAGGTCTGATTGCAGCCTTTACTTCGTCCAGATCATGGATGTTGACGAATGTTGTCTCGATACCATAAAGGGGAAGTGTGTGTGCGAGAAGGTTCTCTGAACCGCCGTAGATCGTCTTCTGAGCTACGATGTGCTCACCCTTAACTGCGAGAGCTTCGATTACATATGTGATTGCTGCCGCGCCGGATGCAACTGCGAGACCTGCAACGCCGCCTTCAAGAGCTGCGATTCTGTCTTCGAAAACGCCCTGTGTGGAGTTTGTAAGTCTGCCGTAGATATTGCCTGCGTCTGCAAGTCCGAAACGTGCTTCTGCATGAGCTGAGTTACGGAAAACGTAAGAAGTGGTTGCGTAGATCGGCACTGCACGTGCATCGGATGCGGGATCGGGTTGTTCCTGGCCTACGTGGAGCTGGAGAGTTTCAAATTTATAGTTAGACATAATTGTGTTATTCCTTTCTTAATTCAAATAGTTATAGTTGTGCTGTCGGAACAGCGGCTGTTTGAACAAGAACAACACATTCGTCCACAACGGAAGTTACTGCGAACTAATGACTGGAAATAGAACTTACGGTCGTACATAACTTCCGTCCTCCTCTCTCGATTGATTTTCGCATATCATAAACGCTATTACCTACTATGTCAATGGGTTTGTGAAAAATTTTTTCAAAATACCTGAAACGTATACATTTCTTGCATCTATGCCTAATATAAAAAGGCAAAATACTTTATAAATAACTCGAAAACTTTTTTACCGCATTTTGTCACAAATCCGGTTTTCGATTTGTTATATGAGATAGAAGGCCGCACATGGGATCCCGAATCTTTTAAGGCGGGCGGCCTTTAGGAAACGACAAGGAAACAGATAAATGGCATTACCGTCAAAACAGCATGCATTCATTGAAGACTGCTATGAACTGTACGAACAGAAGATGTTCCGTGTGGCTCTGGCAATACTGCATGACGAAAAGCTCGCAGAAGACGCCGTACAGGACGCTTTCCTGCAGCTCATAAGGCATAAGGTCTTCTTCAGAAAAGCAGATTCGGACGACTGCAAGAGATACATTCTGGCAACGATCAAGAACGCTTCGATCAACATCTACAACAAGAGAAAAAGCGAGAACAGGATCGTCAGCTTCACGGAAAATCTCGAAGCAGTCTGCGGTGATCAGGCTGTGGAGCCGGAATACAAAAACGATACAGGGGCAGAGTGCACTCCCCTTATGAATTCTCTTCCTGAGAAATACTACGATGTCGTCGAATGCCTTGTCGTAAGAGATTATTCGGTACAGGAAACAGCCGACAGGCTGGGCATCACAGAGGCAAATGTACGAAAACGCTATGAACGGGCCAAGAAGATGATGCGCCAGGCCATCGAGCAGACTTAAGGCCGGAGAACCTCAGGACCAGAGGGGAAATCCATAAAACAGGAGATTACTTATGGACAGGAATTTATACAAAGACTATTTCATTCGCGATATCAGCATAGAAGAATTCGATCACATCACAGACGGTGTGGAAGATCATGTTTTCTCGGATGAATACTTGGCGGGGAAGGAATCACTGATGAGAAACGAATATAAAGCAAAGATAAGCAGATTAGGAGTAAAAGTCGCTGCGGCAGCAGCTGCAGTCGTAGTGGCAACTCCTTTTGTGGTTAATGCGGCAACAGGTGGCGAACTCTTCGACAGGCTCTGGGGCAACGGAAGCAAGAAGAATGTAGAGAGCCACGTCGAGTCCTTTGTCGAAGAAGGCAAGAAAGATAAGAACGGCAACGACAGTGTTTATACGATCACCTATCCTAAGATCGAATATGTCGAATCAGATCCCAAGGACGTTGCACGTCTTCTCGGAGATAAGATGGTAACTACGCCCGTTGTCTGCAAAGTCGGCGAGTACACGGTCACAGTAGACGGTGTCGTAAGAGACGAGAGAGGCCTCGTGGTTGCCTATACGATCGAGAGAGAAGCGGGTGTTGACTGCCTTATCTACAGCCAGCTCGAGAACGAGTCCAAAGGTGCTTTCATTAATGACGATCAGAACTTCATTTTCGGGTTCAAGGAAGGCAGCGGAAAGATCTGGGTCGATATGGAACGTTCCACCAAGACCAAGCTCTACTGCAGTGAGTATATGCAGGATCTGAACCATGTTTTCGGACCGGATTTCTATCCGCCGGTGACAGATCATCTGACGCTCGAGCTCACCGAACTTAAGATGACCAGAAATGAGATGTGGAAATACTTCGATGAACACAACGATAACCGCCCTGAAGGCGTGCCCGAATCAGAAGTGGAAAAGGAAAAGAAGACCTTCATCATCCCTATTGCAGATAAGCTCAATGAGCTTGAATTTACGAGCACCGAGGGCGGCACTATAAAGATCTCGCCTATTGCAATGGAGTGGGATGTCAGAGGCAGTACAAAGGCATCTTTGCGCGAGGGATTCACATGGCCCAGGCCGACTATAAAGATCGTTTACAAGGACGGTACTGAGTATCTGGTCTACGCTGCTGATACCGAAAACGTCGGCTATATTTGCGAATCAGATCATGGTCTTACCGCATTCTTCAACCGTCTTGCCGATACGGACAATATCGCGAAGATCGTAATTGACGATATGGAGTTTACAAAGAAGTAATATCGGGATAACCGGAATAGAAAAACAGGCTGTCTTCTGTATGGAAGGCGGCCTTGTTTCTTAAGTCTTAATGCGCCTGATAAATTCCTCCAGATATCCGGTCTGAGTCGGCATGATATTATCGGGAAGCTCATCGATACCAAACCACCTTAAGTCAACACTCTCCTCATCATGGAAGAGCTCGCCGCTGTACTTCGTAACGATATACACCAGATCCGTATAATACACTTCGTCGTGGTTGGGATAGACAAGATGAACATTTGATTTAACTGTAAAGAAAACAGGATCTTCAATATCAAGATTTGTCTCTTCCTTAACTTCCCTGAAAAGGCCATCCTCAGGTTCTTCACCAAGTTCCAGAGCGCCTCCCGGAACACACCACTCACCGGTGTCAGTCCTCTTCTCAAACAGGAGTCCCTTTTCCTCATCGTAGAGGATGCAGACAACAGCTGCAGACATTATCGGCCTGTGACCTACAAGTTTTCTTATTTCGGATATATAACTCATTTCGGTTTCCTCATAAACTTAATGACACAACATGGTGCTTAGTACAAAATACAGCACGGGAATAAACAAGATCTGGATGACATACAGTAAAACATACCATTTAATCTTTACCAGGAAAAACGTAACAAGAGCGCATATCAAAATGCCGCACAGGATCGTCGCTATTCCCGGGCCTATGTTCTTTTTGATGACCATTTCGCGGTCTTTGTTATAGATCTGCTCCGCCTCCGCTCTCAGTTCTTCAAGCTGAGCCTGTTCTTCAAAATCCTCATATGAAGCACGGAATGAAGCAAATTCATCCGAATAACTAAAAGCAACTCCATCAAGTGAGATGTGGTTCGGCTTAACAACCGTTCCTGCCGGAACCGTAACTGTCTTATCGCGTAAAGTCTTGGTAATGTCTTTGTTCAAGGTCAGCTGCATATCATCGGGTCTTTGGATTAATATTCCGTAATGATGCAGTTCATTTTCTATGCGGAGATAAACAAACCCGCAAATAGCGAGAACATCAACTATCAGTAATAAGACAGCGATCACTGTTTTTATGTTGATCTCTTTAGTGCTCATACGTCCCGTTTTTCCTTGATCAGACATGCCTTATTGTGCAAAACTCTACTACAGATTATATCAGTAAAGAACCCGGAGTACGTACCCCGGGATCCTGCGCCTTCCTCGCGATAGAAAACGCTTATGGCATCCAAAAGATCTAATGTATCTTCAACTATCAAAATCCTGTATGACATAAAATGCCTCCTTGGTTACATCCACATCATACGAGAAAGATGTATCACCAGTATTACATGATGATCTGTTTTTTGTTCAAATAGCGTCTGGCATATTCAGCTTCATAATCGATAACGTAATCGTATTCGCTGTAATTCTCATAGTCATTATAAAACATATGATATGCTGCCTCATAATCAAAAGGAATCTTTACATCCAGTTGAATTGAACCTGTCCTGTCCTTTCCGCTATCTATAAGAACTTTCCCTTCTTCATCAAGTGAAGCAATAACTGGATAATAAACCTTAACAATACTATTACTTAGCATGCACTCTCCACCTGTAGATTGCGCACTTCCAGCTGTTGTAGTAATACCCATCAATGTAACATTGGGACAGAATGATAATCTGTATGCAATAATATCTCCCCCACTAGCACAACCGGCATTAACAAGTAAAACTACCGGAATATCGGAGTACCTTCCATCGCCGGATGTTTTATAGACCATATCGGTGCTCTTTATAAAGCTTTTTCCATTGTAGAAACCTTTATATGTTACAATCTCATCCTTCGAAAACAACGATATGATTTCATCGCTGACAACCTGATATCCACCCTCATTTCCTCTAATATCAAGTATCAGCCTGTCCATTCCCTGCGAACGAAGGTTCTCTATTTTCGTAATCAGATATTTCTTTAATTGCGGATATTCATCATTGATTTCTGCCGGATAATCCGTGAAATCATTAAATTGTTCCGACATTATGCAGAGATAACCGCAATGATCATCAAGCATGGCAGCCTGAGCATACTCTTCTGATTCTTCTCTGCTGGCTTCAACATAGCCAATATCCATAAAAGGACCAAGAGAATGCAGCAGTCGTATTTCATTATTTCCTTCATTTTCAACAGTCACTTCTTTTTCATTACCATAACTGTCTACAAACCTTATGCAAACTGTTTCACCACCCATACCCGAAAGATATATAGGTTTGAAAAAATCTTCGTTCTCAGATACAGGCATAGTATTAAAGGATCCTGAGGCAAGACATCTGACCTTTGAAATTGCCTCATTAATTTCTACGCCATCCCATCCTGTAATTTCACATCCATCATAAATTCCTTTTTTATATGCATCTGACTCATCATCAACACGTATTGCGATTATCTTTCCGTCATCCAGTCTGACCATGGTGAATCCATAGTTAAGACCGGACATAGATTCACTATATTTGATTTGCAATTCTTCATCCGGAATTCCTATTGAAACATGAATATCGTGGAACTCATAACACAGATTGTTAACGGCTGCCACAAAAGCCACTTCATCACCATTCTTTTCAGCTTCAGCTGCCATCGGGATATACTCCTGCCTCAGAGCATCAAAATCAATTTCTTTGTAATCCCGCAGGATATAATTCTTTTCCAGCTCATCTATAAGGGCTGCCATTGAACCGCTGTAACTCATATGACTGAAATTACAGAAATGATTGCAGAAACACATTAGAAAGAATGCTGACCAGGCGATGACTCCCACGCCGATTATTCCGCTGAATATCTTGAGTATCTTTTTCTTTTCTTTATTCGCATAGATCAATGAAAAGACGCAAAACGCCAAAGCAATTCCGCCAAATGAGCCCATTCTTACAAGGTCTTCAAGAGGTGCTCCTTTTGTAAAATTCAAAATATAAAAAACTGCAAAGTTGATTACGGGAATAAAAGAAAGAATGATAAAAATGACTTTCTTTTGCTTTTTCGCGAACATGGAAAACAATAAAAGAACTATCACCCAGCAAGATGTAAAACCTGCTATATAGAGTGTCGGAACATCAATTATTCTCAGCATAAAGAAAAATTCGTTTATGCAGTTCACAATCACAGACATTTTCATATCTCCAGTTGCTTATACAGTTCCGTTATTCCTTGTCGGCAATTCCTTTGATGTCTTCAAATTCGGGCTTAGTCCTAGTAACGCCGAAGCCCTCCGATACCTTCACGGAGACTTCGCCGTACTTGGTCATGACCTTCTCTTCGCGCCTTTTGAGCTTGAATCTCTCCATCTCGTTATATCTGATCCCGATCGTTGTGGTGTTCTCGAAAATAAGCTTTGCAAACTTCTCTTTATCTTCAAGCTTTACGAGCACCGTGAAAAGGATACCCGGACGGTTCTTCTTCATGTAAACGGATGTCGTAAAAACATCCAGTGCGCCGTTGTCCATCAGAACGCTTGTCGCATAACCGATCTCTTCTCCGGTCATGTCATCAACGTTGAACTTCATCTCAACGACTTTATCGCTCTCATTATCAGCTTCACCGATAAATGTGCGGAGCATGTTTGCCTTTGCAAAATCCTTTTTGCCCATGCCGTAGCCTGTCTTCTCAATAGCCATGACAGGTCTTGTCCCGAAGCTGTCTGCGAAATGCTTAAGAAGTGCTGCACCTGTGGGTGTAAGAAGCTCGCCTTCGATATTGCCGCTGTATGTGGGAATGCCTTCAATTATGGAAGCTGTAGCGGGCGCAGGAACAGGAAGTATTCCGTGCGCGCACCTTACGCTTCCAAAGCCCGTTGCAAGAGGTGATACAACGATCTTGCCTGCACCGATCTGCTCCAAAAGATAACATACGCCGACGATATCTGCGACCGCATCCATCGTGCCTACTTCGTGGAAATGTATGTCCGTAACGGGCTTGCCGTGAGCCTTGCTCTCAGCCTCAGCGATAAGACCGTATACTGCCAAAGCATCTGCCTTGACCTTATCTGATACGTTAAGTCCGTTAATGATGTTCTCGATATCACTCATGTGAGTGTGGTGATGGTGGTGTTCTTCGTGCTCGTGCTCGTGCTCATGATGATGGTCGTGATCGTGATGTTCGTGTTCATGAGTGTGTGCGTGCTCCTCGTGAGTGTGCTCGTGATGATGCTCTTCATGGTGATGTTCATGCATGTGCTCATCTTCTTCAACACCATGAACTGCAACGTGCGCGTGGGTGCCTTCGATACCGCACTTGACGCTCTTTTCGAATTCATATGTAACATCGGGAATGCCCAGTGAATTAAGCTTGTCTTCGCACGCTTTTACGTCGCCCGTAAGCTCAGCCAAAGATGCGAGGAGCATGTCTCCTGCAGCGCCCATATTGCATTCGATATAAAGAGTCTTCATGGGTTAACCTCCGATGTGATTGATCATGCTGGCAGAGTAGCCCGCACCGAATCCGTTGTCGATATTAACGACCGTGACACCGCTCGCGCACGAATTGAGCATGCTTAAAAGCGCCGACAGGCCTTCGAAAGATGCGCCGTATCCGACGCTTGTCGGAACAGCTATTACGGGACAGTCGACAAGGCCTCCGATAACGCTTGCAAGGGCTCCTTCCATGCCTGCGACTGCGACGATAACACTTGCGCTCATGAGCTTTTCCTTATGTGCAAGGAGCCTGTGAAGGCCTGCCACGCCGACATCGTAAACACGCTCAACCTTATTGCCGAGAAGCTCAGCGGTAACTGCAGCTTCCTCAGCAACAGGAAGATCCGATGTGCCGCCTGTGGCAATGACTATCGTGCCTTTTGCAGAAGGCTCAGGGATAACGCCTGCGACGCCTATCCTTGCGACATCGTAATACTTGACGGGAATCGTAAGAGCTGATGCCTTATCAGCTGATAATCTCGTGATAAGGACGGTCTTCTGCCCTGCCTCAAGGAGGCTCTTCGTAATGGCATCAATCTGCTCAGATGTCTTGCCCTGGCCGAAGATGACCTCGGGAACGCCCTGACGCATTCCTCTGTGGAGATCAGGCTTTGCAAAGCCCAGGTCGACAAAGGGCTTCATCTTAAGCTGAAGCTCTGCTTCTTCGGGAGTCATCTCACCTTTTGCGACCTTATCCAAGATGTCTTTTGTATCGCTCATTACTGATCAGCCTTTTTAATTTCCAATGCTTCATTCATGCTGCCCATACGGTAGCCCTGCATATCCAGCGTGACGTATCTGAAACCAAGCTTTTTAAGTTCATCGGTGATCTCTTTTCTGGTTCGGCTGTAAGACAATAAAGCGATATCATCAGGTGATGCTTCGATCCTTGCCAGATCGCCGTGAACTCTTACGCGGATTCCGGAAAAGCCGAGATCTCTGATGAACTTCTCCGATAACTCAACCCTTTTAAGGCCTTCCGCAGTTATCCTCTCACCGTAAACAAATCTCGATGCCAGGCACGCTGCCGCGGGCATATCCCAGGTGGCAAGGCCTGCTTCTTTCGAGAGGGCGCGGATATCTTTTTTTGTAAGGCCTGATTCTTTTAACAGGCTAATGATCCCTAATTCTTTCATGGCACGCATGCCGGGTCTGTAATCGCCGGTGTCGTCGACATTGCTGCCGTCTGCAACTGCCGTAATGCCATGCTCTGATGCCACCCTTTTAATGCCTTCGAAATCATAACTCTTGCAGTAGTAGCATCTGTCAGGGGGATTTTCTGCAAACTTGTCGACTGAGAATACATCAAAATCGATGATCTCCTGCTTCGCGCCGATCTCTTTGCAGAATTCCACTGTCCTGTTGAAATCATCTTCTGCAAGGACCTGGGATCTTACCGTAACCGCAATGCAGTCATCGCCAAGCACCTGGTGTGCCTTATACAGAAGATATGTGGAATCTACGCCGCCTGAAAAAGCGACCGCCAGTTTCCCGGCGGCCTTGATCCGCTCAACCAGAGCGTTTTCTTTGTTTCTGATGTCTGATGTTATTTCCATCTTTACTTTGCGAGCATTGCCTTGACTTTGCCCTCAGGATCCTTGATAAGAAGGATCACGAACCAGATAACGAGGCCTAAAGCAACTACTGATAATCCGAGATATGTATCGTTGATCATGTCCCCGGGAGCCTGGTTGAAAAACTCTGCGCCCAGTTCGATATACTCAACAACGGAATCAACGA
>JAEEGJ010002929.1_pt1 | contig 73232 bp, 56 predicted proteins | sample 8958761 | NCBI WGS metagenome assembly JAEEGJ01 (sample SAMN16246546, study PRJNA631951) | gut metagenome | biome: gut microbiome; feature: rumen; material: RS-attached | host: Bos | place: Iran: Karaj | collected 2018-10 | reverse complement strand
TCAGTCAGTTATAAGTCTCAAAAAAGACTTTTGGTGACAAAAGTGTTACACTGACAGTAAAGTAGAGATTAACAAGACTGATAAACAACGTATTAGGAGGAGAGTTCACAATCCTCTCTCTCCGCAAAGAAAGGCAACCGATGAGGTTGCCTTTGTGCTTTTTCGAGGCTTCTCACCCCCGCGGGGGTTCTTCGCTTCGCTCAGGCGCAGGCGGAACGAATCCCTCTCTCTCCGCAAAGAAAGGCAACCGATGAGGTTGCCTTCTTGCTTTGTCAAGGTTTCTCTTCTTGCTCTTTCTGGTGAGGGTCTGGGAAGTGCTTGTCGCCGTTACTTACTTCTTCTTCCCAAGGTTTGACGGTCTTCAACTCGTCAGTTTGGTCGTCTTTTCTTGCCCAATAAGTTCCGAGTCCCATAGTTCTTAGTTTTGCGTGTTTTTGTATGCAAAAGTACGAGTATTAGCCTTACAATACAAGGAAAGTGTGGAAAAAGTATGATAAAACATGCAATTTTTCTTAAAAAGTGTTGCGAGTATGCCAAATAATGTATATATTTGCAATCGATTTAAACCATTTTTTTATTAACTTAATTTAATTATTATGAAAAAGGTTTTATTTCTTGCTGCTGCAATGACAATGGCTTTTGCAATGAGTGCTAATGCAAAGATCTTTGAAGAGAATCACTTCACGGTCAATGCAAATGTTGGTTCGGTTGGCGGTACTGGTGGCTTTGGCATAGGTGCAGGCTTCCAGACGGAGCTCTTCACCAATGACTGGATTACTTTGGATTGGGATGTCCTGCACTTCGAGTGGGATGCACCTTTCAACTCTCCCGGTGACTTCGACCAGCTGAGCTTCAAGACTGGTTGCCGTGCTTATAGTCCTACTTTTGCAAACGATCATCTGCGTGTTTATTCAAACCTCGACATGGGGTATGTTCTGGGAATCGCAAAGGTTGGAGGCGAGACTTCTACCAACAGTGCATTTGGCCTGACTTGGGGTGCTGGTCTTCAGCTCAACAAGAAGTGGTCTTTAGGTTACACCCTGCAGTGGGAATCCGCAGGCAAGTCAAAAAATCACTTCGGAACGGTTGCCTTCACATTCTAAACAGAGTTAAGTATAAAATTTGTTCAGGGATTGCTCTTCGGGGCAGTCCCTGAGTTTATACATTATTAATAATATAGATGATATGAAGAAGATATTATTTTCAATCGCGCTGATTGCATGTTCACTTGTTGCTTATGCCCAAGACGGCGCTTCCGACAACAAGGGTTACTATTCTGAATATGGTAAGGACAAGAAGATGACCAACGAGCTCAGTGTCTATCTGCAGGATGGCTGGGGCTTTGGCTGGCAGCTTCGCAGGGAATTCAATCCTTATGTTGCTTTGAACATTGTGGGCGTTTCCTTTATGTCTGGTGAATACACAGAGGCTGCTAACCCCGAGAACTTTGGTCAGCTCAATATCAAGGCTCTTGGTGTTCGTGGTTATACGCCTTCTTGGAAGTGGATCAGAGGCTATGCCGACCTGAATCTGGGCTATGCCTTGCGTTATTATAAGGTCGGGAATGATACTTATGATTTCACTCATCACTTTGGTCTTGACTTCAGCGTGGGTGTTCAGCTGCACAAGAGAGTGGCCATCGGTTATAACTTAACCTATATTACTCCTGCTGACTATTATAGGGATAAGACCCATTGGGCACGCATCTCTGTTCTCTTCTAAACAGAAGATAGTCATTTATTGATAATCGATTCAGGGATTGTCCTTTTGGGCAGTCCCTGAATTGTTTGTATAGGTGGGGCAGGATTCAAGGAAAAATCTTTACATTAATATGAGAGGATTGGACGACGCAGTACGTCGATTTGGAAGACGCATGCAGGGACGTTGGTCAACGCAGGCTGTTAAGTTTGCAATTCCCCTACGTTAAGTTTGTCGACAAGGCGTGTTAAGTTTACCGAAAAAACAGGCCGTTTTTAGTCCCGAAACACATCTATATTGACCCTTTTCTCCTGTTCGATGAAAAAGACTGATTTGTAACCTCTTGACATATAGGCTGATGCGAGAAAACGCTCAAAATGCGTTTTTGGGGTACTTAGGGTAGTCCGAGGCAAAAAAAAGGCCTTAAATCGAGCCGATGTGGGAAAAATCTTGACAAAATCATGGCTTCTGTGGATTGCGGTTCGATATAACTTCTCAACTTTCGAGTCGAGATGTGTCGCCTCACCTGTTTCCATGATTTACGTCAAGTAAAGCGTCAAGAATTTGCATATATAAGATTTTCCCCCTCTTGACCTGCGGTCGAGCTCCTTCTGCACTCGGAAATGAAAATGAAAAGAAAAATACTTTTCTTTTGCATTTCTCTCGTTTATTTCGTACCTTGACCTATGGCTTAGCCTATGGTCGAGCTACTTCTGCGCTCGGAAATATCCAAATAAATTTGGTATTTCGCTCGCTTATTCGTACCTTTGCAGTCGGAAACAAACAGACACAGCATATTTATGGACAATCAACGCTATATGATGCGCGGCGTGAGTGCTGCAAAAGAGGACGTTCATAACGCGATAAAAAACATCGACAAAGGTATATTCCCGCAGGCCTTCTGCAAGATAATTCCCGACATCCTCGGAGGTGATCCGGAGTACTGCAACATCATGCATGCTGACGGGGCTGGCACGAAGTCGAGCCTCGCCTATATGTATTGGAAAGAGACCGGCGACTTGAGTGTCTGGAAAGGCATCGCTCAGGACGCGCTCATCATGAATACCGACGACTTGCTCTGTGTGGGAGCCGTCGATAACATCCTGGTTTCCTCCACGATAGGCCGCAACAAGATGCTCATCCCGGGCGAAGTCATCTCGGCCATCATCAACGGCACAGACGAGCTGATGCAGGAGCTTCGCGAGATGGGCATTGGCATCTACGGCACCGGCGGTGAGACTGCCGACGTGGGCGACCTCGTGCGCACCATTATCGTCGATAGCACGGTGACCTGCCGCATGAAGCGAAGCGACGTCATCAACAACGCCAACATCCGTCCTGGAGACGTCATCGTGGGCCTCTCGTCCTGTGGCCAAGCCACTTACGAGAAGGAATACAACGGCGGAATGGGCAGTAACGGACTCACTTCAGCACGCCATGATGTCTTTGCCAAGTACCTTGCAGAGAAGTACCCTGAGAGCTACGACCATAGTGTACCTGAGGAACTCGTTTATAGCGGCAAGTTCAGACTGACGGATTCGGTGGAAGGAAGTCCGATTTCGGCTGGTAAACTCGTCCTTTCTCCCACGCGAACTTATGCTCCAGTCGTGAAGAAGATGCTCGACGAAATGCGTCCCCAGATTCATGGCATGGTGCATTGCACAGGCGGGGCGCAGACGAAAATCCTCCATTTCATCGGCGAAAACTGTCGCGTCATCAAGGACAACATGTTCCCTGTGCCGCCCCTTTTCAAGGCGATACAAGACTGCAGCGGCACCGACTGGGCAGAGATGTACAAGGTCTTCAACATGGGCCATCGCCTCGAGGTGTATGTCGCTCCAGAAGATGCCGAGAAGGTCATCAGCATCAGCAAGAGCTTCAATATTGATGCCCAAGTAGTTGGCCACATAGAGAAAGGCAAGAAGAGCCTCCTCATAAAGAGCGAGTTTGGAGAATTCGAATATTAAAAGACAAAACTATGGAATGGATATTTATAATTGCCCTCGTGGTAGTCATGTTCTTCGCATGGAGGCAATTCTATCTCACACATAAGAAAAAGAACAAACATGGCAGAAAGTAATAGCCTATTAGATAAGCTCGACGGACTCGTCAGCCGCTTTGAGGAGGTCAGCACCCTCATCACCGACCCTTCGGTCATTGCCGACCAGAAGCGATACGTCAAGCTCACCAAGGAATACAAAGACCTCGGCAAGATAGTCGAGGCACGCAAGGAATACATCGGCTGCCTGCAGAATGTGGCCGACGCCAAGGAGATGCTCGCCATCGAGGAAGATGCCGAGACGAAGGAGATGCTGCGCGAAGAGCTCTCGGAGAGCGAGAAGCGCATTCCCGAGCTGGAGGAAGAGATAAAGCTCCTGCTCGTGCCTGCCGATCCCGAGGACGACAAGAACATTGTGCTCGAGATACGCGGTGGTACGGGCGGCGACGAGGCAGCACTCTTCGCGGGCGACCTCTTCCGCATGTACTCGAAGTTCTTCGAGATGAAAGGCTGGAAGATGGCTGTCAGCAGCTACAGCGAAGGAGCCGTCGGCGGCTACAAGGAAATAGTCTGCTCCGTGACGGGCGAAGGCGTCTATGGCATCATGAAGTACGAAAGCGGCGTCCACCGCGTACAGCGCGTCCCAGTAACCGAGACACAAGGCCGTGTGCATACCTCCGCCGCTACAGTTGCAGTGTTGCCCGAAGCCCAGGAGTTCGATGTGGAGATCAATGAGGGAGCCATCAAGTGGGACACCTTCCGCTCGAGCGGCGCCGGCGGTCAGAACGTCAATAAGGTAGAGTCAGGTGTCCGTGCCCGATACATCTGGCGCAATCCCTTTACGAATCAGGACGAGGAAATCCTTGTGGAATGTACCGAGACGCGCGACCAGCCGAAGAACAAGGAAAGGGCTCTCGCTCGACTTCGTACCTTTATCTATGATAAGGAGCACCAGAAGTACCTCGACGACATCGCCTCGAAGCGCAAGACGATGGTCTCGACGGGCGACCGCTCGGCAAAGATTCGGACGTACAACTACCCGCAAGGCCGCATCACCGACCACCGCATCGGCTACACAATCTATAACCTGCCATCCTTCATGGACGGCAATATCCAGGACTGCATCGACCACTTGATTGTGGCAGAGAATGCAGAGAGACTCAAGGAATCTGAACTTTAAAAATACAATACGACATGGGATTTTGGAAAGATGTCAAGCAAGAATGGACTTGGGCCGGCATTAAGACCGACTTCAGGGAGCATTGGGCGGACATAGTCGCAATAGTTGTAGCGGGACTGCTTACTCCCGCCGTACAGGAATGGCTCGGGTGGGAAGAAAACACATGGGCTTTCTTGGGAGTCTGGATAGTGATTGCCGTGGCAGCAGCCGTAGTGATAGGCTTAATAAGACGCATCGTAAAGACACTTAACACATGACAAGACAAGAACTCATAGCAAACATAAGAAGGAAGAAGAGCTTCCTTTGCGTCGGCCTCGACACCGACTTGAAGAAGATACCGGAGCACTTGCTGAAGGAAGATGACCCTATCTTTGTCTTCAACAAGGCCATCATCGATGCCACTGCGCCTTATTGCGTGGCCTACAAGCCCAACCTCGCCTTCTATGAGGCGTTCGGAGTGAAGGGACTGATGGCTTTCGAGAGGACGGTCAAGTACTTGAAGCAGAACTATCCCGACCAGTTCATCATAGCTGACGCCAAGCGGGGCGACATCGGCAATACCAGCCAGATGTATGCCCGCACCTTCTTCGGGGAGTACGACGTGGATGCGCTCACCGTCGCTCCCTATATGGGCGAGGATAGCGTGACGCCATTCATACAAGGCTACGAGGGGAAGTGGGTCATCCTTCTCGCCCTGACAAGCAACAAAGGCTCGTTCGATTTCCAACTCACCGAAGACAAGGACGGCGAGCGACTCTTCGAGAAGGTTATCCGCAAGAGCCAGGAGTGGGGCAACGACGAGAACATGATGTACGTCGTAGGTGCCACGCGCGGCGAGATGTTCCGCGACATCCGCCGAGTTGCGCCGAATGCCTTTCTGCTTGTGCCTGGTGTTGGTGCTCAGGGTGGCAGCCTCGAAGAGGTTTGCAAGTACGGCATGATAACAGATTGTGGCTTGCTGGTCAACAGCAGTCGCGCCATTATCTATGCCGACAATACAGAAAGCTTTGCGCAGGTTGCCGCAGAGAAGGCTAAAGAGATGGCCGACCAGATGGTGCAACTCCTTAATTAAATCTAAAGTCATGGAATTTACGGCACAAATGATAGCAGGGCTGATAGGCGGCACCATCGTAGGCGATCCCAAAGCCAAGGTCAACAACTTCGCCAGGATAGAAGAGGGAAGGCCAGGCTGCATCAGCTTCCTGTATGATGACAAGTACGAGCGATACATTTACCAAACAGAGAGTAGCATCGTGCTCGTCAATGATAACTTCGAACCGAAGCAGGAGATAAAGGCAACGCTCATCAAGGTGCCTAATGCTCGTGAGGCTGTCGCTAAGCTTCTTCAAATCTATGAAAGCATGAAGCCCAAGCGTGAAGGCATCAGCGACCTTGCCTTCATTGACCCATCCGCAAAGATAGGCGAGAAGTGCTACATAGGGCCGTTCGTTGCTATAGCTGAAGGCGTGGAGATAGGCGATGGCTGCGTCCTGCATCCGCACGTCACGATAGGCAGGAACGCAAAGGTCGGAGCGAACACAGAGATATACAGCAACGCTGTTATCTATCACGATTGTAAGGTAGGCAACCGCTGCATCCTGCATGCTGGCTGTGTCATAGGTGCTGATGGCTTTGGCTTTGAGCCTACCGAAGAAGGTTATAAGAAGATACCTCAGATAGGCATCGCCATTATCGAGGATGATGTGGAGATAGGTGCCAATAGTTGTGTGGACAGAGCCGTCATGGGAGCAACTATAGTTCATCGTGGCGTAAAGATAGATAACTTGGTACAGATAGGCCATAACGATGAGATAGGCAGCCATACGGTAATGTCGGCTCAGGTGGGCATCGCAGGCAGCACTAAGGTGGGCGAGTGGTGCATGTTTGGCGGACAAGTAGGCATTGCTGATCATGCAACAATTGCCAATCGTGTGATGGCAGGTGCACAGGCAGGCATTCCTAATAGTATTAAGAAAGAGGGTGCTGCAGTCCAAGGTACGCCTGCCATTGAAGGAAGAAACTTCTGGAAGAGTAGCGCTATCTTCAAGAATCTGCCGGATATGTGGGCAGACATGAATCAAATGAAGAAGGAAATAAAGATGCTTAAGGAACAGCTTAAAAAAAAGCAGTAACCTCAAGACCATATAATAAGAAAGATGTTAAAACAGAATACACTCAAGGAAAGCTTCTCGCTCAGCGGTAAAGGCCTTCATACAGGACTCAAGCTGACAGTGACTTTCTTGCCTGCACCAGCAGGACATGGCTACAAGATACAGCGAGTAGATATGCCAGGGCAGCCCATTATGGATGCTGTGGCAGAGAATGTGGTCGATACGCAACGCGGTACTGTCCTTGGCAAGGGCGAGATGCGATGCAGCACAGTTGAACATGCTTTGGCTGCCCTTTATGCCATGGGCATCGACAACGTGCTGATGCAGGTCGATGGACCTGAGTTACCAATCCTTGACGGCAGTGCAGAGCTATTCGTTCGCGAAATACAACGTGTAGGCATAGCAGAGCAGGATGCTCCGAAAGACTATTACTATATCACCAAGAAGATGGAGTTTCGCGATGACAAGACAGGCGCTTGCATCACACTGCTTCCCGATGACGACTTCTCCATTACAAGCATGATTGTTTTTGATAGCAAGGTGCTCAGCAGCCAATTTGCTACACTTGACAGCATGGACAAGTTTGTCACAGAAGTTGCTGCAGCACGCACCTTCGTTTTCGTTCGTGAGATAGAGCAATTGCTATTGGCAGGTCTCATTAAAGGAGGCGACCTTGACAATGCCATTGTTATCTATGAGAAAAAGACAACGCAGGAGAACCTCGACAAACTTTGCAAGTTGACGGGCGCAGAGCATCACAATGCTAACGACCTCGGTTACATTCAGCACAAGCCTCTCGTATGGGACAATGAACCAGCTCGCCATAAGTTGCTCGACATCATAGGCGATATGGCTCTCATTGGTAAGCCCATTAAGGGACGCATCATTGCTACACGTCCGGGACATACGATAAATAATATGTTTGCCAGAATGATGCGTAAGGAGATACGCAAGCACGATGTGCAGGCTCCGAAGTATGACCCCAACCAGACACCTTTGATGGATGTGAATCAAATAAAGCAACTGTTGCCTCACCGCTATCCGATGCTCATGGTCGATAAGGTCATGGACATAAAGGAAAACTATATCGTGGCTGTCAAGAATGTAACGAACGACGAACCGTTCTTCCAAGGGCATTTCCCCGACGAACCTGTAATGCCTGGTGTCCTGCTGATAGAGGCTATGTCGCAGACAGGAGGCTTGTTTGTCCTCCACGATAAGCAGCCCAATACATACAGCACCTATATCCTGCGAATAGACAACGTCAAGTTCCGTCAGAAGGTTTCGCCAGGTGATACCTTGGTGTTCCGAGTGGAGACGGTAGCTCCTCTTCGCCACAATATAGGCACGATGCAGGGTTATGCTTTCATCGGAGAGAACTGTGTGGCAGAGGCAACCTTCACGGCTCAAGTAATTAATAATAAACAGTAAAGTTATGATAAGTCCTTTAGCATACATTCACCCAGAAGCCGTTATTGGTGAGAATTGCGAGATAGGCCCGTTCTGCTATATAGATAAAGGTGTTGTCATAGGAGACAACAACACATTGATGAACAGCGTGACGGTACTCTACGGCGCCCGTATTGGTAATGGGAACATATTCTTCCCAGGCGCAGTCATTAGTGCCATTCCACAAGACCTTAAGTTCCGAGGCGAAGAGAGTACTGCAGAGATTGGCAACAATAACAAGATACGTGAGAATGTTACCATCAATCGGGGCACAGCTGCCAAGGGACGAACTATCGTCGGCAATGATAACTTGCTGATGGAAGGTGTGCATGTGGCTCACGACGCCATCGTGGGTAATGGAGTCATCATCGGAAACGGCACAAAATTGGCAGGCGAGATAACCATCGACGACTATGCCATTCTGAGCGCCAATGTGTTGATGCATCAGTTCTGCCGTGTAGGCAGTTACACGATGGTAGGCGGCGGTACACGTTTCTCGCAGAATGTCTTGCCCTTCAGCCTTGTGGCTCGTGAGCCTGCATCATTCTGCGGATTGAATACCATCGGGCTTCGTCGCAGAGGTTTCGACCGCGACCTCATCAACAATATTCACATGGCTTATCAAATCATCTTGCAGGGAACAGGCAAGCTGAACGACCTCCTTGCCCGTGTGGAGCAGGAGATTCCCATGAGCCCCGAGATAGATTATATCCTCGACTTCATCCGCAACAGCGATCGAGGCTTCATTAGATAAACGACAGACTATGACACTCAAACTAACACTCTTCAGCCAAGAGAAAGACGACTTTGTCCGCGAGATACTTATCGATAGTGATGCCAAGTTCACGGAGCTGCATCAACTTATCCTGACAGACTGCAGCTACGACGAACATCAAAAGCAGTGTTTCCTTATTTGTGATGAGGACTGGCGTGTCAAGCAACGCATTTGTCTTCAAGACACCGATGAGATGAGCTACGACCAGGACCTCAACCTGATGTCCGACACCAGCATTGGCGACTTCCTCGAAGATGAGGGACAGCGCTTGGCATACGTCTTCGATCCTGATGGCAAGCGTTTCTTCCTGATGGAACTTACGGAGAATGTGTTCGGCAGGACAGAGAAGGTGGCTATCGTAAATCGCCGTCATGGTTTGCCTCCTGTGCAATCCCTCGTCGAGGAGGAAGAGCAAACGACAGAACAAACTGAGACCCCCGAGGAAATAGAAGAAGGTTTCTATGGCGACGAGGGTTATGAAGAGGAAGAACTCGACCTGGAAGGTTACGAGATAGACGAGTAATGACGTTATATGTTCTGTTAGGTCCTACGGCTGTCGGTAAGACAGAACTTGCCTTGCAGATAGCTGAGAAGCTCGGGAGCCCTATCCTGAACTGCGACAGTCGGCAGATATATCGTGGCATGGAGATAGGCACTGCGGCTCCTACAACAGAGCAGCAACGCATCAAGCATTACTTTGTGGGAACGCACGACATAGGTGATTATTACAGTGCTGCCCAATATGAGCAGGATGTTCTTTCGCTGATAGAAGAACTTCAGACCAACCATCATTCCTTATTGCTTACGGGAGGCAGCATGATGTACCTTGATGCCGTATGCAACGGTATTGACGATATTCCGTCGGTCGATACGGAGGTTCGCCAGACATTGCGTAAGAGATTGACAGACGGGGACATTGACGAGATGCGTAGCGAACTGCGTCTGCTTGATCCGGAATACTATCATACAGCCGATACGCGCAACCCGAAGCGTGTTGTCCATGCTTTGGAAGTCTGCTATACGACGGGTCGTCCCTATTCTTCTTTCTTGACAAAAGAGCGCAAGCAGCGTCCTTTCCATATCGTCAAGATAGGCTTAAGGCGCGAACGTCAAGAGCTTTTCGACCGCATCAACAAGCGTGTGGATGACATGATGGAAGCGGGATTGCTCGATGAGGCCCGCCGGCTCTATCATCTTCGGAACGAGAATGCGCTCAACACGGTAGGTTACAAGGAGCTGTTCCGTTACCTCGACGGCGAATGGGAGCTGCCTTTTGCAGTCGAGAAGATAAAGAAGAATACGCGAGATTATGCCAAGAAGCAGATGACTTGGTTTGCTCACGACAATGAGATAAAGTGGTTCCATCCCGACCAAAGGGAGGAAATATTTCAATTGCTAAAATAGAGAACGATGAACTTCAAAGCCTTTACAGTTTCGTTCAGAAACATTCTCCGCAAGATATATTCAGGCCCGTGGTACAAGAAGCTTGCCGTCTGGTTTGCGACCTTTGTGTTAGCCGTCATCTTGTTCTTCATGGCTGTCGATTGCAACTTCTGCTATCTCTTCGGACGCTCCCCTGGCTTCGCCGACATCAAAGACCCTGTCACCAACGAGGCGTCGGAGGTCTATACATGCGACAGCGTGCTGATGGGGCGCTACTTCAACGAGAACCGAACGCCTGTGACATACAAGGAGATATCACCCATCCTGATTCGTACGCTTATTGACACAGAAGATGAGCGTTTCTATCTGCACAACGGCATTGATGTCGTCGGCCTTTTCGCTGCAGGCAAGGACATTGTGCAGGGTCATGCACGCGGCGCCAGCACCATTACCCAGCAGTTGGCAAAGAACCTGTTCCGTGTCCGCACGAAGTATTCGACGGGTTTGCTCGGCCGCATTCCTGGCATTAAGATACTGGTGATGAAGGCCAAAGAGTGGATTGTGGCGTTGAAGCTCGAGTGGGTCTTCTCGAAGGAAGACATCCTGACGATGTATCTGAACACCGTTGACTTCGGCAGCAATGCCTATGGCATCAAGACGGCAGCACGAACTTATTTCGGAACGACGCCCGATGCCCTTACCTACGAGCAGGCGGCAACACTGGTGGGACTGCTAAAGGCGACCAGTTACTATAATCCCCGACTCAATCCCAAGAACAGCCTTCAGCGCCGGAACACGGTGATGCAGCTTGTCTATGATCATCATCACATCTTCTTCGACGGCAAAGAGGCAACGCAGGAACAGCTGGACTCTCTGTTCGCTTTGCCTGTTGCGATGCGGGTGCAGATTACGGAAAGCTACCAAGACGGCATGGCGCCCTACTTCCGGGAGGCCCTCAAGATATACATCGATTCCCTTTGCATTGCGGGGTATGTTCCGGGTTACGATGCCATCAACAAGCTCGACCTTGATGCTGACGGCCTGCGCATCTATACATCTATTGACTCTCGGATGCAGGCTTATGCCGAGGCGGCTGTGATGGAGCAGATGCAGACCATACAGAAGCGCTTCAACGAGCACTGGGGACGCACCAATCCCTGGCAGAATGCCCGCCGGCAGGAGATACCGAATTTTGCCGAGGACATTGCCCGACGCAGTGAATATGGCCGATATCTCAAGGCAAAGTATCAGGGAAATGCCGATTCCATCGACTATTATCTCAACCTGCCGCATACGGTGCGCCTGTTCAGCTACGACGGTCCCGTGGAGCAGGAGATGAGCACCATCGACTCTGTCCGTTATATGCTTCGCTTTATGCACACAGGCTTTGTCGCCATCGAGCCTGACACCCGTTTCGTCCGTGCCTGGGTGGGCGACATCGATTTCCACAGCTGGCAGGTCGATAATGTGCGAGCCGTCCATCAGCCTGGCTCTACGTTCAAGCTCTTTGTCTATACCGAAGCGATGAATCAGGGACTGAATCCGATGGACCACCGGCTGGATGCTTATATATCTTACACAGACACGATTGCCGGCAAGCCTAAGGTCTGGGCCCCACACAACGCAAATGGTGTCTTCACTAACTGCGAGCTCTCACTCAAGAGTGCCTTTGCGATGAGTGTCAATACGGTGGCTGTCCGAGTGGGTATGGAGTGCGGTATTCACAATATTGCCAAGACGGCTTATGCGATGGGCATCAGGACGCCGCTTCAGGAGACGCGGTCCCTCACGCTGGGCAGCAGCGAGGTCAACTTGTTGGAACTGGTGAACAGCTATTGTACGGTCGCCAACGACGGGCGATACAATATGCCGTTGCTGGTGGAACGCATCGAGGACTGCGACGGAAACCTCATCTATCAGGCTAAGAAAAAGGAGAAGAAAGCCATCCCGTATCGCTCTGCCTACCTCATGCAGAAGATGCTCATGGGCGGACTCTCCGGCACTTCGAGCAGCCTGTGGCAGTACATCCGGCCTTTCTATGCCGACACCGAGTTCGGTGGCAAAACGGGAACCAGCAACAACCATGCAGATGCCTGGTTCGTTGGCGTCACCCCCGGCCTCGTGGGCGGCGCGTGGGTCGGCGGCGAGTACCCGAGCATCCACTTCCGCACAGGCCAGCTCGGTCAGGGAAGCAGAACGGCTCTCCCCATCTTCGGCGAGTTTATACGGAGCGTCCTGTCTGACGAGAAGTTCAGCCGCTACCGCATAAAGTTCCCGCCGGCCAAGGATTTGGACCCCCGCCTATGGACGGGCTACGGCTATACCTACCAGCAGCCCGACACGACGTCTTACGATGATGGCTACTCCGAATCTGACGACGTCGAGGAGTCCGACCCCTCTCCCTCATCAGGGGAACAGCCTGCGCAAATGTCTTCGGCAGAGAAAAATTCCGAACAGACAGAAACGGGTGAGTAGGAGAGCACTACCTCCTTGCTCAAGAAACAACAGGTCCTTGAAAAGCCCATAGTGAAGGGAGCTTCAACGCCCTATAGGGGAATGCTCAACGCCCTATAGGGGAATGCTCAACGCCCTATAGGGGAATTACCAACGCCCTATAGGGGATGTAATAAGGCAGCGTGCCACATCTTCCGATGCAGCACGCTGTTCTTGTTTCCGAGCTATGCTTTTCGGGGCAAAGGCTCGTGACAGGTCGTATGGACGCCTACTTTTTCTTCGTGAGGTCGAGCACGCGGACAGCACGCAGTTTCAAGCCGGCACCATGGCCGAGGAAGCCGATGTGGCCCGTCTTGTTGAACATGCCCGGGTGATTGTGGTGGTCAACCGTGTAAGGATTGTTGTCGCTTCCGTCGGGAGCAACGTTGTGACCCTTGCAGGCTTCCTTGATGTCACCATCGACGATGACTTCGCCATTAACCGTTACGGTGATGTGGTTGCCCTGAACTCGGATTTCTTCCTCGCTCCATTCGCCAAGAGGCTTGTGCTTGATACGCTTTGCGGGGATGACACCATATACGCTGCCGTGCACCTGATACTCGCGCAAACCGGCATAGATTGGGTCGTCGTGGTCCAGAATCTGCACCTCGCACATGCCGTCGTAGGCAGCATCAACACCCATCGGGGTGCGGATGCCGACACCATTGTTCACGCCAGGACGCAGGAAGCAGAACTCGAAGCGGAACACGAAATCACGGTATTCCTTCGCAGTGTAAAGGTTGCTTTCGTTGCCGTAGTTGGCAGTGACGTTGATGCAACCGTTGATGGGCACATAACCCACCTTGTTGCCCACGAAATTGTCGAGGTTCGTACCGTCGAACAAGAGCTCGAATCCCTGCTTCTTCTCTTCGTCGGAGAGAACGTAAGGCTCAACGGGCTTCATCTCTGAAAGCTTCTGGCGGAGCGCATCCACAGCATAGCCGTCGTCGGCATCGCCAGTAGCCTTGAAGATGTTGATGCACTTCTCCAGGTTCTCCTTCACGACGTCATACTCGATGTCCTCAGTCGTCTTAGTAATGATCTCCTTGGCTGCCGTGGCAGCAGTATAGCCGAGTTCCTTGTCGTCGAGTTGCTTGGAGGCAAGCAGGAAAGCATTGCGGGTTGGAGTCCCTGCCAGTTTCGAGAGGATGTTCTTCTTGTCAGCTACCGTCTTGGCCAGTGCGAAGGCTTCCGTCAGCTTTGCAGAACGGTTGTCGAGGTTGCGTTCCTTGGTGTTTACAAGGTTGACGTAGCTCATCAGAGCCTTTTGGCTACCCTTCTTGGCTGCATCGAGGAGAGGTTTCGCGGCCTTGTAGTTTGTTGATGTTCCCAGAGCTTCGATGGCAGCTACACCGCCTATCTTCTCAAGGGCAGAGACCGAAGTGTCCGTTCCAGTTGCGGCGAGCAAAGGATAGAGACGCTCTTTGTTGGGGATTTTGGATGAGTTCAGGAAGCTGGCAATCTCTTGATATTGGTCTTCGGCAGACAGCATCTGCATGCATGCAGATGCGGCCTTTTGCCACTTCGCCACGTTCTGAGCATCGTCGATGATAACCAAAGTGCCAAGCACACCTTTCGACATCTCAGGCTTTACCACACCAGGCATGGCATCGAGGGCAGCATCCTTGTATTCCTTACCTATGGCAAGTTTGAAAATCTCCTCAGCAGTTTCTGTGCAGCGACGTGCAGAGGCAAGCTTCATCAAAGAGACTTTCTTGTCACCCACTGCAGCTTTCAGGGGCTCCAGGATGTTCAACTTGCCCGGGAAAGAGCAGAGCGCACGGAAAGCCTCCGCATTGTTCTCGCCACCCAACTGATTGATGAGCACCTTCTGAGCCTCGTCTCCACCAATCTTGCCTAAGGCTTCGATGGCAGCTTTGGCAGGCTTGCCGCTCTGAGAGGCAACGCTGGAGAGCAAATCTTTCTGGCTTGCAATCTTATTGTCGCCGAGCCAATAGAGGACGTCACACTTGGCTTCTTCGCTGAGAGACTTGTATTTCTTGGTGACGCTGGCAGCCAGTTCGTCCGTAGCAAGACCTTTGGCAGTTGCGAACTTCAGTGCCTGCATACGCAAAGCATGGTCCTTGCTCTTCACACTCTTCACGATTTCCTTGCCAGCATTACTGCCGAGGCTGACCAGTTTGTCATAGGCCTTAGCATAGGATGTCGAGGCTTTTGGAGCGACATAGGTAACATCCTCAGTCTTCGAGAGCAGGCGAAGTTCGTTCTCCAGGAATTGTTTCGCGTCCTTGTCGCTTTGTGCGGCGATGGCTTGCTTGAGGCCCTCGCGTACGTTTGCTGCCCAGGTCTCGTTCGTTCCGGCAAAGGCAACAGCTCCGTGAATAGCGTATTCCACCTTGGCATTAACGCGTTGTGCAGCAGGTTTCAGCATTGCGGCAAGCATTGTGATTGACTTCGGAGCAGCCGCAACTAGGGGTTGCATCTCATTATTGAAATCGGCCTGATTCTGTATGGGCACGAGTGCGAGCACATCCTGAACGATGGTCTCGGTAGCGCGATTGCGTGCATCCTGTGCCATAACAGGCAGGCAGAGCAACATCGCTGCTATAATAATATATAATGTACGTTTCATCTTTATTTACGATTTGACTATTTACGATTTACTATTTGTGGCACTCCCCCAAAGGGGGAGCGGAGAGGGGGCTTTTTAGATTAGCTTTGCCCATTCGCCACGCATTGGTTGATTGACGAGGCGGTTAGCTTCGTCATCATTGATGAACGTTTGCGTCTTCGGATCAAAGTGCAGGGTTCTGTTGAGGCGGAGTGCACAAACGCCAATGTTGACGATGGTTGCGCTGTGGTGACCATTGCTTTCGTTGAGAGCGAACTGACGTCGAGTGCGCACACACTCCAGGAAGTCTGTGTTGCGCTCCTCTGGGTCTGGAAGCTCGTTGATGATTTGCTGCACATTTGGAATAGTGCATTCGAAGCCCTTATACACTTTACCCTTCGGTCCTTCGATGTATGGAACCTTGCCTCTACTCTCGAAGCCTTCGCCCTCGAGGATAATCTGGCAACCGTCGGCATAGGTGTATGTGATGTTCCTCCAAATGCCAACTGCATCGGGATGCTGCTGTGGAGCGTCAATCTCGACCTTGATGGGGAACTCATTATCCTTGCCGAGGATGTACTGCACGGGGTCGATGTAGTGCTGTCCCATGTCGGCCAAGCCGCCACCATCGTAGTCGAAGTAGCCACGGAAGGTCTGGTGAGTGCGATGGATATTGTAGGGCTTGTAGGGAGCCGGGCCGAGCCAGAGGTCGTAGTCGAGTTCCTTGGGAACCTGCTGAACCTCGAGGTTCTCCTTGCCTACCCAGAAGAACTTCCAAGCAAAGCCTGTTGCGCCGGATATTCTAACCTTGAGAGGCCATCCGAGCAGGCCGCTGTCCACGAGTTTCTTCAGTGGCTTGACTTCTGTTCCGAGTCCGTAGAATGTGTCTTTAAAGCGGAACCAAGTGTTCAGGCGGAACACTCTTCCGTTGCGTTTAACTGCCTCTTCCACGCGTTTACCCTCGCCGATCGTACGCGTCATGGGTTTCTCGCAGAAGATGTCCTTGCCTGCATTGGCAGCGATAACCGACATAAGTCCGTGCCAATGTGGTGGGGTAGCGATGTGAACGATATCGACATTCGGGTCGTTAATCAGGTCGCGGAAGTCATGATAAGACTTCAAGTCTTCTCCCCACTTCTGTTTTGCTGCACTGAGAGCCGAGTCGAGATGCTTCTGGTCCACGTCGCAGAGTGCAACGAGACGGCAGTTCTGGTCGCTGACGAAGTGTGAACTTGAGCGGCCAATACCGCCAACGCCAATCAAGCCTCGTGTCAATTGGTCGCTGGGAGCGATGTAATTGTTGTTGCCTCCCATTTTGCCCAAGACTTCTCGAGGCATAATGCTGAAGAGCGCCGCACCCGCTGCACCCTTCGTAATAAAGGAACGTCTGTTAAGTTTCATGGTTAATATTGTTATTAAGTTGCTAATTTCGACCCAAAATTAGCGGTTTTTCTTGAGACTACAAAACTTTAAGGGATAAAACTTAAGCTTGGAAGCGAAAGATTTTGTCGTGTGAGGAAATATATGTACCTTTGTGTCGAAAAGTGATGCGACGCAGATATGATGATGACTCTACCTGAGGATTTTGTTCGCCTAATGCGCGAACATTATGACAAAGTTACGGCAGATTCGCTTTGCGAGGTGTTGGAAACGACTGATCCGGAAGTCTCCATTCGCCTGAATCCACGCAAAATCTCTGCCGAGGAGGCGTTGTCTCATAATCCCGACCTTGAGCCTGTGCCTTGGTGCCCTGATGCTTTTTACCTCAAGGAGCGCCCTGCTTTCACTTTCGACCCCTTGCTTCATGCCGGAGCCTACTATGTTCAGGAGGCTTCGTCGATGTATGTAGCCCCCCTCCTTCTCCCCCAAAGGGGAGAGAATAACCCTTTGCTTGCTCTCGATCTCTGTGCCGCTCCTGGTGGCAAGAGCACGCTTCTGCAGAGCCTTTTGCCGGAGGGCTCGCTCTTGATAAGTAACGAACCGGTCGCCAAGCGCACCCAAGTCCTTGCGGAGAACATGCAGAAGTGGATGACGGGACTGCCTGAGTCGGCTCCCCAAAGCATAGTCACGCAGAACTTTCCTGCAGAGTTTGGCGCTCTGACGGGTTGCGTGGATGTGCTCCTGACTGATGTTCCTTGCTCTGGCGAAGGCATGTTTCGTAAGGATGAGGACGCCAGACGGGAGTGGAGCCTGCAGAATGTCAGCATGTGTCAGCAGCGTCAAAGAGACATCCTGCAGGATATCTGGCACGTTCTGAAACCTGGCGGCTTACTCATCTACAGCACTTGCACTTTCAATCGCTACGAAGATGAGGACAACACACGCTATTTTTGCGATGAATTGGGCGGTTTTTGCATCATGGAGCGACATTTTCTACCTGGTCGCGACCGCGGCGAAGGCTTCTATGTTGCCGCGATTCGGAAGGCTGGAGAATACGAGAATTCGTCTCCTGAAGCCTTGCAAGATGCTGCGAAGAAAGTGCGTCGAACCCTCAAGATTCTGTATGATTCGGCAAACGCGCCACAGCCAGAAGGTCCTCGCATCGAGTTGAGTTACAGCGAAGCCCTGCAGTATTTGCGTCGCGAAGCCCTTCGAGTGGAGGCTCCAAGAGGGCCTGTCACGCTTTGTTATCGTGGCTTCGTGCTCGGTCAGGGCAAAGGCGTGGGCAATCGCATCAATAATCTCTACCCGGAACAGTGGCGCATCCGAACCACTTACACGACGCCTTTCTCCTTACTCGAAATGTCGAATTGACAGGCTTTCCACGTTAAATCGACAAATTCCTCTCAGTCCTTCTAAAATTTCTCCATAGGAGGACTCCAGTACTCCCACGGGAAAACTCCAGTACTCCCACGGGGAAACTCCAGTACTCCCACGGGGAAACTCCAGTACTCACACGGTGGTACTGCAGTACCCTCACGAGAAAACTCGAGCACCACCATGGTAAAACTCGAGTTCTCCTTAAGTGTAAAAAAAAACGAGACTGGCAGTCTTGACCGAGGAGAAGCACCAACTATGGCTGTTTCACATGCTTCGAGAGTCCATTTCTGCTGCGTTAAGAAGATTTTTTACGTTCATTCTTTGTCATTTTACAAAGAAAGTGTTAATTTTGCGACTCATTCGTTTATATAAAAGGTTTGCTTATGGAGGCACACAATCATTTGGTAATCATGGCTGGCGGCGTAGGAAGTCGCTTCTGGCCGATGAGTACGCCGGAAAAGCCAAAGCAGTTCGTCGACGTTTTGGGCTGCGGAAGGACTCTCATCCAGCTGACGTTCGACCGCTTTAAGACAATCGTTCCCGCTAAGAATATGTGGGTTGTCACGTCGGCTTCGTACCTTAACATCGTTCGTGAGCAACTGCCCGAGGTCCCCTGGAACCATGTTCTGCTGGAGCCTTGCCGCAGGAACACAGCTCCCTGCATTGCCTATGCCAGCTGGCGCATCAAGTCGCAAGACCCGAAGGCCAATGTCGTGGTGGCTCCAAGCGATGCTATCGTAATGGATGTTACCGAGTTTCAGCGTGTTGTTAACTCGTGTCTGAAGTTCGTGGCAGAGTCCGACGCGATGGTTACGCTTGGCATGAAACCCACACGACCCGAGACTGGTTATGGCTATATCCAGGCCGACCTTTCCTTCTCGACAGCCCGAAACAGGGAGGTCTTCCGTGTGGATTCCTTCAAGGAAAAGCCCGACATAGACACAGCAAACCGTTATATCGAGAAGAACAACTTCTTCTGGAACGCCGGCATCTTCATCTGGAACATCGGCACGATTGTCAATGCTCTGCGAGTTTACCAGCCAACTCTGTCGAAGATATTCGAGGACTTGCTTCCCGTTTACGGCACAGCGAAGGAACAAGACGCAATAAACGAGGTCTTCCCTCAGTGCGAAAACATCTCCATCGACTATGCAATCATGGAGAAAGCCGAGGAGATTTATGTATTCCCCGCAAGCTTCGGATGGAGCGACCTTGGCACTTGGGGCTCACTCCACGAGAATTCCGAGCGCGACATCTATGGCAATGCACTCATCGGCGACAACATAGACGTCTATGAAACCACGAATTGCATCGTTCATGCAACGCAAGAAAAGCGTGTCGTGGTGCAGGGTCTGGACGGCTTCATCGTGGCAGAGTGCGACGATACGCTGCTCATCTGTCGTCTTTCCGACGAGCAGCGCATTAAACAATTCAGCGAAAACAAATAAACTACATAGAAATGGATAGAAAAGTTGCCCTGATAACAGGTGTAACAGGACAGGACGGCTCATACCTGAGCGAGTTCCTGCTCGAGAAAGGTTACGAGGTGCATGGCATCATTCGCCGCTCCTCAGTTGACTTCCGTGAACGCATCGCTCATCTGGAAGGCAAGCCGCATTTCCATCTTCACTATGCCGACATGAGCGACTCGATGTCCCTCGTCAAGTTGGTCGGCTTGGTGCAACCGACAGAGATATACAATCTGGCAGCACAAAGCCACGTTCAAGTCAGCTTCGATGCCCCAGAGTTTACGGCAGATGTCGATGCTGTGGGCGTTCTCAGAGTGCTCGAAGCCGTACGAACCAACCATCTGGAGAAGACGTGTAAGATCTATCAGGCTTCGACTTCGGAACTTTATGGCAAGGTGGAAGAAGTGCCGCAGAACGAGAATACACCTTTCCATCCTTACAGTCCCTATGCCGTCGCCAAGCTCTACGGCTTTTGGATTGTGAAGGAATACCGTGAGGCGTATGGCATGTTCTGCTGCTCCGGCATCCTCTTCAACCATGAGAGTGAGCGCAGAGGGGAGACTTTCGTAACCCGCAAGATTACCCTCGCTGCAGCTCGTATCGCTCAGGGTAAGCAGGAGAAGCTCTATTTGGGCAACCTCGACAGCCTTCGCGACTGGGGTTATGCCAAGGATTATGTGGAATGTATGTGGCTCATCCTGCAGCACGAGACACCCGAAGACTTCGTCATTGCTACAGGTGTTCAGCACTCGGTCCGTGAGTTTACAGACCTCGCATTCCGCCACGTCGGCATAGAACTCAAGTTTGAAGGAGAAGGTATCAACGAGAAAGGCATCTGCGTAAAAGGTCCCGCCGAGTTGGTTGGCAAGACGCTGGTCGAGGTGAGCGAGGACTTCTACCGTCCCACAGACGTAGTAAACCTCTGGGGTGACCCGACGAAAGCAAAGGCAAAGCTTGGTTGGAATCCCGCAAAGACCACGTTCGAACAGCTCGTCAAACTGATGGTGGACCACGATATGGCTAAGGTTGCAGGCGAAGGCGCCGCAGCAAAAGTAAGAATGAACCTCGCTGAATACCTCGAAAAGGGAGTTGTTAAATGATTGAGAAAAACGCTAAAATCTACGTTGCAGGGCATCATGGTTTGGTCGGCTCTGCTATTTGGAACAACCTTCTGCAGCGTGGCTATACCAATTTGATAGGTCGCAGTCACAAGGAACTCGACCTTCTTGACCCCATTCAGGTAAAGAAGTTCTTCGACGAGGAACAGCCTGATGCTGTGGTTCTTGCTGCTGCACACGTCGGAGGAATAATGGCAAACCTGCAATATCGCGCGGACTTCATCTATCAGAACCTGCAGATACAGCAGAATGTTATTGGCGAGAGTTGGAAACATGGCGTGAAGAAGTTGCTCTTTCTGGGCAGCACATGCATCTATCCGGGCGAGGCTCCGCAGCCGATGCCCGAGGATTGTCTGCTCACGAGCCCGCTCGAATACACCAACGAGCCGTATGCCATCGCCAAGATTGCCGGCCTGAAGATGTGCGAGAGCTTCAATATCCAGTACGGCACAAACTACATTGCCGTGATGCCTACCAACCTTTATGGGCCCAACGACAACTTCCATCTCGAGAACAGTCACGTGCTGCCTGCCATGATTCGCAAGATATACTTGGCACACTTGCTTGAGGACAACGATTGGGAAAGCGTTCGTCGTGACATCGCACTGCGTCCTGTCTCGATGAAATCGACCAAAATGCGCGTCGATGGTGAATCGTCGGAGCAGGACATCCTTACTGTTTTGGCGAGCTACGGCATTGCCCCCGGAAAGGTGACACTCTGGGGAACTGGGGCGCCGATGCGTGAGTTCTTGTGGAGCGAGGAGATGGCCGACGCTAGTGTTCACTGCCTGCTCAATGTCGATTGGAAGGATGTGACGGAGAAGACGGAGTTTCGCATAAATCGCGATGGAATCGAGGAAATTCGCAACTGCCACATCAATGTTGGCACAGGAAAGCAGCTCAGCATCAAGGAGTGCGCGGAGAAGATTGTCAGGGAGATTGGCTTCCGAGGTCAATTGCTGTGGGACAAGACCAAACCCGACGGCACTATGCTCAAACTTACCGATGTCAGCAAGCTCCACAAACTTGGCTGGCATCACACAATCGAGATAGATGAAGGCATCCATCGCCTCTTCGCGTGGTACAAGCAGGGCATTTGCATTAATCACAAATCTGCAGAATAATGAAACGGATAGCATTTCTCTTCCTCCTTTCTGTCATAGCTTTTCATGTCTCGGCACAAGGTTTGAAGGACGTTTTCAAGAAGGATTTCCTCATGGGTGTCTCGCTGAGTGGACGAAATGTACGTATCCCGGCAGAGCAAGACCTTATCCGTCAGCAGTTCAACAGCGTGACTTGTGAGAACGCCATGAAGCCTGGCTCGCTTCATCCTTCACCCGATGTTTGGCGATGGGAAGAGGCGGATCGCATCGCTAACTTCTGCAGGGAGAACGGTATCAAGATGCGAGGCCATTGTCTCGTCTGGCATAATCAGTTCTCGGACTGGATGTTTTACGATGAAATGGGCAATTTCGTCGATAAAGAGACCTTTTATGCTCGCCTCAAGGAACACATCCAAACGGTCATGAATCGCTACAAAGATGTTATTTATGCCTGGGATGTTGTGAACGAGGCGATGTCTGACGGAGGTCCGAGCCCCTATCGCGAGTCCAGACTCTATCAGCTGTGTGGCGACGAATTCATCGCCAAAGCATTCCAGTTCGCTCGCGAGGCCGACCCGAAAGCCATTCTGTTCTATAACGATTATAACGAGTGTAACCCTCGCAAGAGCCGCAACATCTACAATATGGTGCTGAAGATGCGTGCGGTGGGCGTGCCCATCGATGGTATCGGAATGCAGGGTCATTATAATATCTTCGGGCCAAGCGTAAAGGAACTCGAGGATGCGTTGTCCCTTTATGCACCCCTCGTGGAGCACATTCATGTGACAGAACTCGACGTTCGGGCAAGCGAGGAGATGGGCGGACAGTTGAAGTTCGACCGAGAAGGCATTGCGATGTCCGACACCATTCAGGCTCTTCATACCCGGCAATACGAGCGTCTGTTCAAGACCTTCCAGAAGTATCGCGACAAGATAGACTGCGTGACCTTCTGGAACCTGCACGACGGCTGCTCATGGCTTGGCGAGAAGAACCATCCGCTCCTCTTCGACAAAGCCCTCCAGCCCAAGCCTGCCTACTATCGTCTCGTGGGGAAAGAGTAAGCTCAGGGCAGAGGCAAGAAAAACTCAGATAGCATCGTCCCTCAAACAGGTACGCATATTCGTTCGATAAGGTATGCCAATTTGTACGGCAAGGTATACCAATTTATATAATTAAGCACATCTGGTTTGGCGACCAGGCGTGCTTTTTTTTCTTTTTCTCTTGCAAGGTTGCATAAATAGTCGTATCTTTGCATCGCAAATGGTGATACTCGAACCCCCTGTTCCTCCTTTTAGGAGGAGAGAAAGGGAGTAGAGTAGAGAGGGAATCCGGTGCGATGCCGGAGCAGTGCCCGCTACTGTATTTGCCTTCTTAGTGCAGCGCATGCATGTCACTGGGACAACATCCTGGGAAGACGCGCTGCCGGGCAAGAGCCAGGAAACCTGCCATTTCGCATAACATAACAAGCATCCTCGGGACAAGGATGACAGAATAATAATGAAGTTAAAAGAGGGAGTTAAAAGAGGAATTAGCTCGCTACAATCGTTGGAGTGTACGTGGACGACGGCTTTCCCTGCGAAAGTTGTATCGTTATGTGTTTTGTCCAATGTGATGAGGAATTACTATCTGCAAGCGATTCTGGCTATCGTATTGGTACTTGCTGTGACAGCAAGTGCCAGTGCGCAGAATCCAACAGACAGCATAAAGCAGTTGCACGAGGTGACTGTCACGTCGAAGCAACCTGTTCGCACTATCGCGACGTCGCAAACACTGAGCGGCGCCGACCTGCAAGCCTTGAGTACTACGTCGGTTGCCGATGCCTTGAAGTACTTCGCAGGCGTTCAGATTAAGGATTATGGCGGGCTTGGTGGACTGAAGACCATCAATGTCCGTTCGCTCGGAGCGCAGCATGTGGGTGTTTACGTCGATGGTATTCGCCTGACGAATGCGCAGAACGGAACCGTTGACCTTGGCAAGTTCTCCCTTTCCTCCATGGAAACTGTGTCGCTTTATAATGCCAACAAGCTCGACTATTGCCAGTCGGCCAGCGAATATGCCTCGGGTGCGACGGTCTATCTGCAGACCAAGAGGCCCACTCACGACTCGCTTTCCATGCAACTTCGCAACGCTTCGTTCCATACTTGGATGGCGAAAGTGAACGGACAATTCTCGTGGAAAGGCTGGCAAGGCTTTGTTGACGGAGAGTATTGCACGAGTCGCGGCGACTATCCCTTCCGCTATCATTCGGAATATGAGGACACCGTGGGACGCCGCGCCAACAGTGACATTCGCTATGGTCGCGTGGAGGCTGCTCTGTTTCGGGGCGGCTTCTCGTCGCATGTTTACTATTACGATTCCGAACGCGGCTGCCCGGGTGGCATCGTCAGGCGTTTGAGTGACAAGTACACGAACGTGGGCAGGGAGTGGGATCGCGACTTCTTTGTGCAAGCGAGCTACCAAGCTCAGCCTTTCGAATGGTTCCGCTACAAGGCAAATGCCAAGTACACCAACGAGTATCTCCGTTATTGCACGAAGTATCCGGAGAATCAAAATACTGCACGAGTCGATAATCACTACCGCCAGCAGGACGCTTATGGAGCCCTTTGTGCTGCCTTCATGCCCTGGAGCTGGCTGACGCTCTCTACGAGTTACGACATCAGGTTCAGCATTATGAAAGCCGACCTGAAGCGCTTCGAAGATGTGAAACGTGTGGATCAGAAGTTTGTCTTTGCCGCTCAGGCTAATTGGAAAGGCATACAAGTTGCAGCATCGGTACTCCATCAGCGCTATTCCGACTGGACTTTCGTGCAGGCAGGAGCCGCCGATCCCATAGACAGATGGACGCCCGCTGTATCGTTGGCTTACACATTCTACGGGGTGACCGTTCGCGCTTGGTACAAGGAAATCTTCCGCGCTCCGACCCTCAACGACCTTTATTACACGCAGGTTGGCAATCGCAACCTCAAACCGGAAGACACCAAGCAGCTGAATCTTGGTGTGGAATACCATTGGGACAACAGACAACGGACGACGGACAATAGATTTTGGCAGTTCGATGTGCAGGCCGACATCTATCGGAACAAGATAGAGAACCGCATTGTCTGCCTGCCGCTCAAGGGTACATACACCTGGTCAATGATGAACTACGGCTACACCTTCTGCCGAGGATTGAACGCGACGCTCAAGGGACACTACCACTCGAAACAGTGGAACGTCTCGCTCCTTTCGTCGATTACCTGGCAGAAGGACGTCGACCGGACTGATCCGACTGACGAAGACATGTATGACAAGCCGATATGTTACTCGCCCACCTTCTCCTCCGGGCTCACGGGCATAGTAGGTTGGCGGTCGCTTCAGTTCACCACGTCGTATCTTTACGTTGGCGAAAGGATGTGGAGCAAAGCAGATCCCGAGGACATCCTGGAGCCCTACCACAACGTTGACATGAAGCTTTCCTACACCCACAACATAAGAAAAATATCGCTGGGACTGTGCTTGGAGGTCTGCGACGTACTCGATATCCAGTACGAACACCTGCCTCGCTACCCGATGCCCGGTCGTAACTATAAAATCACACTATCCTTCGGAATATGAAACAACTCATTACATTTATCGCTCTTACATTATTTATATATAACACGCGCGCGCAGGAGAGGCTCATCCTCCTGAACGAAGGCATATGGCAGGCAGACAACGGACGAGTCAGCTACTTTGAGGATGGCTCGATTCTCAGCAATCAATGGTTCCGCGAAAAGAACGGCTACAAGATTGGCGACACACCGAACGACATCATTCAGGTGGGCGACAATCTCATCGCCATTGCCATCAACTGGTCGAACATCGTGCAGTTCATCCGTCCGGACGGCACCGCTGTGGCTGCTACGGAAGACATTCCCAACAATCGTCGCCTGTGTAGTGACGGCAGATACGTCTATGTGTCGAGCTACGGACACGAGTGCGAGACCATCGGCGGCACGGTGTATTTCGACAAAGGCTATGTTGCGAAGATTGACATCAGCAACTTCAAGGTCGTCGCTACCTGCGAGGTCGGCTACGAGCCCGAGGGCATAGCACTCTACAAAGGACGCCTCTTCGTGGCAAACACCGGCGGTTATGCCGAGCAGGAGGGCGATCATGAGTTCGAGACGACGGTTAGTATTATTGATGCCGCCACGATGACTGTGGAGAAGACCGTCGATACGAGCGTTCCCAACCTGTACGGCGAGATGTCGCAAAGCGACCGCTATCTGTGCATCAACTCGCCTGGTGACTACTACGAGATACCTCCCTGCGGCCTGATCTTCGATTGTGAGAAGGCCCTTCAGGGCGAGAAGTGCGTCGTTGTCTTTGACTATCCCGTCACTTACAACACGACGACCCTCGACGGCAAGTTCCTTGCAATCGGCTCTGCATTCTCCTATCTCACTGGAGAATACGAGTTCTCCCAGCTCACCATCAACCCCGAAACGGTGATTCAGACTGATGGGGAGAGCGGAATCGAGGAGTCGCTCCCGGGCACTCTGCAGGCCGACTTTGCAAACATGACGCAGCCTTATGGCATCTACGTCAACCCTTACACGGGCTACATCTACGGCACCGATGCCGGTTCCTTCGACGGTTCAGGCTCCCTCTACCAGTGGTCGCCTGAAGGTGAACTGCTTGGCACACACAAGGTCTATGTCAATCCCGGCCACTTCCTCGCTTTGCCTCCAGACGATTGGGCAAATGGAATAAAAGACCTTAACACCCCTAAAGACTCTAAAGACCCTAAAGGTTTCTACGACCTCAGCGGCCGCAAAGTGTCCTCTTCCACGCCAGGCATGTCGGGCATATACATCAAATCAGGCAAGAAAACATGGTACGGCAGATGATTCAGGCAGTTATGTTCATTGCATATACATGTATGTGCAATTGATTCATCATGATGCACCAATTGATTCATCATGATGAATCAAACAACATGGCAGGCAGGGTTGGGCAACCAGACATGCGAAACCAGCCGACACAAACAGAAGAAAGAATCGACAAACAATATCAAATACAATTAACCCTTTTATTAACAAACAACATTTATCATGAAAAGATCATTATTCTCATTGGCTCTTTGTCTGGCAGCAATGCTTGTCAGCGCACAGAGCTACGAGGTGAGGACTCTCACCTTCGAGGACGCTGACTATCGTGGCTCAGGCAACGTGGTGGGCGGAAACGATTGGTCGTCGCTCATTGATGATGCCGAGTACAACGGCACATTACTTTATGGCGACGGGGCAAGCACCTACATGTGGTACGACGAGGGCAACACAGAACTCGTTTGGGACGGACTTGAGGACAGCGGAATGGGCCAAGCCTTCTGGAGTGGCGGTTCTGCCATCTCTAACTACTATGAGGCAGACCTCAGCCAGGCCGACTACACCCGGCAGCTGAGTATCCCTTTGGCACAAAGCGACAATCAGTTCATCGTTGTGTTCAACTCCGAGAACCTGCAGGGCTATCCTTCCTTCACGAATTGCACGCCGTTCTACTTCTCCGACGACAAGGCGCGCGTCATCGAGTCGGTTGATGTCATCAACACAGCCTATGTGCTCAACTCCCTTACCAACGGCGACGGCTTTGCGCCGGCAGCTACCGACGAGAGCCAGTTCGTTGTCCACTTTGAGGGAACGCACGAAGACGGCACTACCAGCGAGGTAACGTTCCTGCTGGCCGACGGCCGTAACTTTGTGACAGACTGGACAAGCGTGGACCTCACGCCTCTTGGCAAGGTGAAGTCCCTCCGCACATATGTCACCGGCAGCAGCGACTTGGAAGGCGAATGGGGACTCAACACGCCGGGCTACGTGGCGCTGGACAACATCAAGGTTCGCTTCGAACTTCCCCAGACGGTTACAGTCACGATGAATGCCAAGTCGAAGCTCATCAAGAGCCTCGTCAATATGGCGACTAACGAGACTGTCAATGTGGGAGAACCTACAAGCAACAAATATACCTTTGATGCCTTCGACGGTTCCTACCTGCTGACTGCCACCGCAAGCGACGGTAGCACAGTGAGCGGCACCATTCAGCTCGATATCGATGCCGAGCATACAGCCTTCACTATTTACTCCCCCGAAGTGAACGTGAAGAACAGCGGTTGGACCTACGGCACGGACTACAGCCTCGACCTCAAAGTCACCGATAAGGAAGGCAACGTGGTGAACACCACGATGGGCGAGTACACGAATGGTCACAAGATGTTCCTCGTGTTCAACGGCAACACGTACTACCTCGACATCATTCCTTCGGCCGGCCGCCAGGCAGAAGGCTACCTCCCCATAAGCTACACGGGCACCGTCAACTTTAACACAACCGTCAATGCCGAGGCTCCGATGGGCTACGCCTACAGCGTCACGGTTCCTGCAGGGGCAACCTTCTCCATTGGCACCAAGACGGCTCACTTCGTGGAGTTCAAGGAGGTAGTGCCTGAAAGCGTTACCAACGAAGGAACGGTCTATAACTACATCCTTGCCGACAAGCAAGTCTATAACTATCGCGTCACGAAGGCAGGCAAGCTGACGCAAGCCGGCATCTTCACCATGAGCGGCGACGAGACAAAGCGTCCGACACTCGCCTTCACCGATGCCGATATGGAAGTAAAGAGTCCGAAGTATGTTGACCACAATGTTGCTTCCAACGACGGCTACAACGTGAGCGACCTCTTCCTCAACATCAACGCAGCAGGCCACCTGAAGCTCAACGGCGTGGGCGACACCTACGACATCCTGCCCATGCGCAACTGGGAGCTTACCAACAACATCACGGCCAACTACTTCATCGAGCCTGACTTCCACTTCACGGTTGTCAACTTGAACGGCGAAGCAGACAATTCCGTCGTTAAGGTCGAGAATGAACTGCTGACGGCAGTAGGCGAAGGAACAGCCATCGTGCTCGTCACCTACGATGCCATCCACCTGGATTACTACAACGGCAGCGCCACTTCAAGCAACTTCGCAGGCGGCAACGACTGGGGTGCCATCTGGCCCGAGAACACAGGAGCCTTCGTCGTAACCGTTGGCGAACAGGCTACAGGCATTACGCCCAACATCATTATTAATAAAGATTACTTGACGAAAGCAAGTGGCGTTGATACGAAGATGTCTCTTGAGAACGTCGATGCAGAGTTTGACGTGCTTTATTATCTCGACACGGAAGCAGGCTTCGACTACACCTTCACGCCCGAAGGTGTCACCTCTGTCACGCTTGCCCGCCCGACTATCGGCGAGGAAATGGCTTCCTATACAGGCTTCTCTGCTGAAGGTGTCACCGCTAATGCTGACGGCAGCTATACTGTTCGCCTCACCGAAGGTCGCAACATCGTCTGCCTCACTGGCGCAGATGGCAAGAGCATCTATCAGGTAATGACTGCCAAGCCTTGCCATCGCGACATTACCGTTGGCGGCGAAGCCGTGACGAAGGTGAAGCCCGGCGATGCCGTTACGGTACAATACACTGGCCTCTATCATCCCGCTGGCAAGCTGGCAGGCATCCACAACTTCCAGGGCTTCCTCGATTACAAGAAGCCTGCCGACGGCGTCAGCGTGACGAAAGGCAAGGGCAACCAGTACAAGGTGGCTTCAACTGCTACGGCACAGGCCATCTCTTTCACCGTTCCTGCCGACTGGACGGCAAAGACAATCGAGATTAACGATGGCGTGATGTGTATCAGCGGCTGGGGCGACCCCGTTGGCAACCATCGTGCCACATCAAAGGATACTGGCCGTGCGCCTAACTTCACCGCTATTCAGCAGAACGCAGTCTTCGGTCGCGTACCCGCAGTCGTATTGCCCGTTGACGTACCTGCCCTCGTTGCTACCTTCGAGGACGTTACGGACATCACCTCTCCCGTTGACGGCCACATGAGCGTCGGCACAGAGGATGACGACGACCGCGAGTTCTTCACAAGCGGTGACTATGCCTTCCATAGTGGCTGCATGCACGATTGGGACTATTGGTACTGGTTTGGCTATGCTAACCATACAGAAACCAAGTACGAGACCCTCGACGACCAGTGGAACAACATCGTTGGCGGAGGCTATGACGGCTCTGCAACCTATGGCGTTGCCTTTGCTGCTGAGTTCAACGGCCCCTGCTATGTCGATCTGCTTGGCGAGCCTGCTGTCGTGCCTGGCTTCTACATCACCAACAGCAGCTATGCTTACACTTCGATGGCAAATGGCGACGGCTTTGCCAAGAAGTTCGAGAAGGGCGACTGGTTCAAGCTCACCATTACGGGCTTCGATGCAGATAACAATGAAACAGGCTCCAAGGAGTACTACCTTGCCGACCTGCGCGACGAGGCTACTGCTTACATCATCAATGACTGGCGCTACGTTGACCTTTCCGGCCTCGGCAAGGTTGCCAAGATTGGCTTCGCTCTGAGCAGCACCGATGGTGGCTCTTGGGGTATGAATACACCTGCTTACTTCTGCTTCGACAACTTCGGTGCCAAGGGTACAGAAGTTCTGCCAGAGAGCAATGTTGTCTTCGTGTCATCTATTGGTTATTCTACTTGTGTCGCAAAGAACAATTGGGACTTCTCGGAGGCAGACGTCGAGGCATTTGCTGTGACCGAGTCAACAGAGGAAGGTCATGTTCACTTGACTCCCATCACTGAGGCTCCTGCCGGCGAGGCTATTGTCGTTAAGGCAGCTGAGGGTGCTTATGTTGTGCCAACAGCCAGCACTACACCTGCTGCTGTTGCAGGCAACTTGCTGAAGCCGGCCCTGGCTGATATTACAGCAGATGGCAGTCAGTACATCCTTGCAGATGGCTCAGAAGGAGTTGCTTTCTATCAGGCAACAACTGGCAGTACCATTGCAGCGGGCAAGGGCTACCTCGAGTTCACGGGTTCTGGCGTGAAGGCATTCACCTTCGACGGCGACAATGCTACCGGCATCAACGACCTTGATGCAAATGCTAACCTGAACGAGCCCATCTACAATATTGCCGGCCAGCGCATGAGCAAGATGCAGAGAGGTATCAACATCATTGGTAACAAGAAAATACTCAAGTAATCATGAAGTACGCAAAACCATCTATTGAAATAAGTGAGGCTCAGGCAGCTCAGATGCTTGCTGAAAGCCTGAGCATCAGTGACACAACAGTTGACGGCAGTCAGGCTCTTGCAAAGGAAAATGATGCCTGGGACATTTGGGATGAGGAATAACGTCCGACATCCTATGTATAATAAGAAAGAGGGAAAGCAATTTAGCTTTCCCTCTTTCATTATATAAATGTATCGAGTTTAGTAAAGATGTGCGGGGATGCGTTGTTTGGCATTCTCGAAGTCTTCGACCGTATCGAGTTCGCATGAGAAGAGGTCGGTGACGTCAAGCACGCTGAAGGTGCTTCCTTTGGCAATGAGACGCAGGAAGGCCAGTTCGTAGAATGTGTTTTCGAGGTGTTCCTTGTTCATCATGCCGTCCAACTCCTTGTAGAGAGCCGTCGTGTATGCCTTGCCCATTCGCTCGATTCCGAGGCTTTCGCCGGCTGCCGAAGCAGGGTCGCAAGTCTTGCTTATCTCGGTGATGGCGCCGTCTCCGTTCATCACGACCTTCATCTCCTCTTCCCCAAGTTCGTGACGAATGAGGGTGAGGACGTTTTCGTGACTGTCTGCGAGGACGCGTTCGACGATTTGTCCGTCGTAGAGCAGGTCGCTGTCGAGCAAGAGTACCTCTTCTCCGTCAGCCTTTGGACGAGCCAGCCAGAGCGAATAAATATTGTTGGTCGTCTCGTAGTCCTTGTTGTGGATGAAGCATGCGCTGATGCGGTCGCCATAAGTCTGCTGGACGAAGTTCTCGATTTGCTCGTGCAGGTAACCCGTCACGATGACGAACTCGCGTATGCCAGCCTTGATGAGGGCGTCCATAGAGCGCTGAAGGAGGGTTCGTTCGCCAACCTTAAGCAGGCACTTTGGCGTATGAAGCGTGAGCGGACGAAGTCGCGAGGCTGTGCCCGCAGCAAGGATAATGGCCTTCATCTCTTAGAGGCAGCTCTTGATGGTGTCAACGACGGTTTGTATCTGTTCGCGTCGGCCGAGGGTGATGCGCAGGCAATCTTCCAGGCCTTTGTCGCCCATGAACTTGATCTTATAGTCCTGATCGGCGAGGGCTTTCTGCAGTTTCTCCTTGATGGCGGTGGGGTACTTGATGAGGATGAAGTTAGCCACGCTCTTATATACCTTGAAGCCAGGCTTGTTGCCCAACTCCTTCTGGAAGAGCTGACGGTCCCATTCCATCTCGTCTGCCACACGGCGATAGTGGTCGTCGCTGTCGAGGGCTGCCAGGGCAACTGCCTCGGAGAAGCGGTTATAGCCGAGATACTTGTTGCAGTAGCTGAGGAACTGGTCGTGTCCGGCACCGATGAATGCGAAGCCGACACGCAGTCCGGGCAGTCCGTAGAACTTCGAGAGTGTGCGGGAAATGATGAGGTTGTTGTACTTGTTCACGAGGGGAGCGATGTAGTCCACGTCGGTCGTGATGAAAGATGCATAGGCTTCATCGACGAGCACCATCGTGTCGGAGGGAATGTTTTCCATGATGCGACCAATCTCCTCGCTTGTGAGGCTGTTGCCGGTGGGGTTGTTGGGCGAAGCCAGAAGCAGCATCCTGGGATGAATGCGGTTGGTGTAAGCGATGACTTCATCGACGTTGTAGGCAAACGTGTCGCCTGTCTCGTAGAGAGGATACATCTCGAACGAACCTCCGCACTCGCCTGCAACGCGGTTGTAGTACCACCACGAGAACTCGGGAATCAGGATGGTCTTGTTGTCGCCCTCCATCAGGAAATAGTGGATTGCGTTCTTGAGCATCTCTTCGCCGCCGTAACCCAGCAGAACCTGCTCCTCGGGAACGCCGTAGATTTCACTCAGTTTTACGCTGATTACACTCTTCTTTCCCTGGTCGTAAATGCGTGTATAGAAGCACAATGTACGGGGGTCGAAGTTCTTTATTGCTTCGATGACCTTCTCGGAAGGCTCGAAATTGAATTCGTTTCTGTCAAGATAGTTCATTATCTCAATAATGTTATAGTTTAGCGCACAAAGGTACAACTTTTCCTATGAACTGCAAAGCAAAATGAAAAAAAATGCAGAAGATGTGGTATAATTGAGAAATAAGTTGTACTTTTGCAGACTAAAGAGATGTATCCTCTATAGAAGAATAGCAAACCCTCCACAGGGGAACGCTCAACGCCCTATAGGGGAATGCTCAACGCCCTATAGGGGAATGACCAACGCCCTATAGGGGAATAAATGACATATTAAGAAAGATGATAAAAGAACTAAAGAAGAAAGTACAGGCTACGCTGAAGTCTTCAGAGACAGAAGACTGGCTCGACTATCGTGTCGTGCGTCCACTCAGTTATCTGTGGGCTTTGCTCTTTGCCAAGCTCGACATCCATCCCAACACAGTTACCATCATCTCCATGATTATCGGTGCTGCAAGTTGCGTCTTCTTCATGCACGGCAGTTTCTACTACGAAGGTTGGCAGGGACTCCTGTTGAACATTATCGGTGTTCTGCTACTCTGCCAGGCAGACATCTTCGACTGTACCGACGGACAGTTGGCCCGCATGACTGGAAAGAAGAGCCGCTTGGGCAGAATTCTCGATGGAATGGCGGGTTTTGTGTGGTTCATCCCTATCTACATCGCCTTGATGTTCCGCTTCTACAACCACCATTCTCTGGAGTTCGGATGGCTCGGAATAGCCGATACGGAGCAGAATGTGCTCATCGCAACGGCTGTAGTCGTGGTCTTGGCACTCATCTCAGGTTTTGCAGGAATGGGCGGCCAGCAGCGGCTTGCCGACTATTACATTCAGATTCACCTGTTCTTCTTGAAAGGCGAGAAGGGCAGCGAGCTGGATGACTCCAAGCAGCAGCAGAAAGTCTATGACGAGACTCCCAGCGAAGGCAATCGCCTCTGGAAGTATTTCCTCAAGACTTATATTGATTATACTCGTAAGCAAGAGCAATCGACGCCGGAATTCCAGAAGCTGATTGCCACGCTTCGCGAGAAATATGGAAGCGCCGGCAATATGCCCGACGAGATTCGCGAGGAACTTCATCGCGAGTCGAAGGGAGTGATGCCTTGGAATGCGATGCTCACCTTCAACTTCCGCTCCGGCATGTTCTTCCTCTTCTGTCTCATCGACCTGCCCGTCTGCAACTTCCTCTTCGAGATTGTCTGCATGGGGCTCCTTACATATTATATTAACCGCCGCCACGAGGCGTTCTGCAAAAGAGTTGCAGCAAAAGTGAAAGCTGAAGCATGAAGTGGAGCTGGAATAACTTCTTCTTCTTCCTCGGCATCGTGTGTGTCGTGGTGATGCTCTTCACGTTCGACGTCAGTTTCGTCGAACTATGGGGCCACATCTGCCGTGCTGGTCTGTGGCTCATCCCCATCGTGGGCATCTGGATCGTCGTCTATGGCATCAATGCTCTCGCATGGATGTCGGTCATCAAGGGCAACACAGATCCCGATGAAACCGTTGGTTTTTGGCGAATCTACAAGCTAACCATCACTGGCTATGCGCTCAACTATGCCACACCAGTCGGTGGCTTGGGCGGAGAACCTTACCGCATCATGGAGCTGAGCAAGGACATCTCGAAACAGCACGCCACCTCCAGCGTCATCCTTTATGCGATGTTCCACGTCTTTGCGCACTTTTGGTTCTGGTTCACATCCGTCTTCCTCTACCTTGCCCTCGCATTGGTGGGCGACCTGCCATTCGATACGACGGTCGGCATCGTTTTGGGCATCATCGTGGTCTTCTGCCTGATAGCCTTCTACCTCTTCTATAGGGGATACAAGTACGGGCTCGTCGTGAGGCTGATTCGTTGGCTGGGCCATCTGCCGGGACTCGGAGGATGGAGCAACAGGTTCCTACAAGCGCACACAGAATCCCTGCACAAAGTCGACGCGCAAATTGCCGCGTTGCATCAGCAGAATCGCAAGAACTTCTATGCAGCCTTGGGCCTTGAGTATCTCTCGCGCATCGTGCAGAGTGCCGAGGTGCTCTTCATGCTCCTCCTTTTCGGCATAGATGGAGGCGGAGGGTTTGATGGCATCACACTTACCTTCCTCCACAGCATCCTCATCGTCTCGCTGACCACGCTGCTTTCGAACCTGATAGGCTTCCTGCCCATGCAGCTCGGCGTGCAAGAAGGTGGCTTTGCTATCTCCACTGCAGCAATGGGCTTGTCTGTCGAGCAAGGCTTCTTTGTAAGCATTATCTGCCGTGTCCGCGAGATTATCTGGATCATCATCGGTATCGCCCTGATGAAGGTCGGCAACAAGCGAGAGTAAAGCAGAATCGAACCCAATAGTTTGTTTATGCTTTACCGAGTGCAGCCGATCTCGAACACAGTTCAAGGTCGGTAATAAACAAGGATAGGGAGGCCATATACGATAAGCTCCCACGTTTCACAACGCAGGAGCCACATGGTGTCGATATTAATTCTAAAACTAACTAACAAGTCTTTCCTGATATCAGTCTTTAGGGTAAAGCTTCTTGAAGACTTCTGTCAGGGACTCCACCTCTGGCAGCAATGCCTTCAGCTCCTCCTCGTCCTGATTCCTGACGGCCGTCATGGCTTTTTCCAACACATCTGTCAGCCTCTTGCAGTTGCTTCCGCTATCGGGCGACCATATCGTGGCAACACGAATACTGTTCCCAAAGAAGTATGTGGTTCCGTCGAATCCAAGTCGTTCATCATTGAACATACATGTGGCGACGGAATGTTTTATTAAGTCGGAAAACATCACAGCCGTGGCCTTGTCTGTCTTGACCTCTATAGAGTCCAACTTCAGTCTCGGCTCATCCGGCCTTGCCTCCTTCACCTCGCACCACTTCACCTGTAACCGTTCGCTTTCCCCATAACCGTAATACACATACAGTGCAGAGGGGAAGCTGAATGAAGGGAATATGAGCATCTGTTGAATTGCTCTCTCGGACAGCCAAGTCCCGAAATACTTTTCTCCCCACAGCTTTTGCTGGGTTTGTGTCATCGGTTCCAGTCTGCTCTGGGCCTGTGCGCCAATGGCTGCCACCATCAGCGCTGTCACTAATGTAATGATTTGCTTTTTCATGTTCATAAGTTTTTTATTTCATGCTCCGCTCCGTGGCTTCGGGCAGAAGATAGATTGTATGGAACGTATCGGTTGCCTCAACGACGACTGCCTTATAGCCAATGTATTTGAAGTGAAGCGTGGCATCTGTGCGAGGAACCCAGAAGACGAAATGGCCTGTGGAGTCAGTCGTTTCTGTTCCCCATATCCTTCTATCATGAAATATATGAATCATGGTATGCTCTAAAGGCTCGTCGTTTTCGTCATACACTACGCCCGTCACACGACGGCGGCTTGCTTTCAGTTCCTCATGCTGGTCCATATAGTAGTCGCATAGTGTGTCCTCTACACAGATGTACTCTATGACGCCGTGCTTTGCTGCCTCTCCATACTTCTCGATGTAGCGTTGCTTGACATTCATGTAATCCATTACTCTGCTGACAAGCAAATGCTGCCCTTTGAAGTAGTCGAGATAAGACCTCTTGCCCAACCACTTGTTGTTTTCCTTTGGTTGAGGCACTCCGTTGATAAGGTAAAGGATGGAGTCATTGGGAGGACTGTTATGTGAACCACGTATGACACCTTGGGGAAGAAGCCGTACCTCGTTTTCGTCGGGCACATATTTAGGCAAACCGGCGATTTGCTCTTGTGAGTTTCCTCGCAGCCGCATGTTGTAGCCGTTGTAGCTCTTCTCGAGATGCATGACAAGGTTTTTGTCGGTGGGCGAGAACTCGAAGGACTTGTAGCCTGCTTGCTCGGCACGAAGCGTGACATCCTTTCTCGGAACCCAGAAGACGAAATGACCCGTCGAGTCGGTTGCAGCACCTATAAAAAAATCCCGTTCTACATGCACGTAGGCTTCCGTCAAAGGCTTGCCGTCGTTATCAACCACGTAGCCCTCAACTTTGGTGTACTTCTTCATCAGCTTCGGATGCTTGCGGACATAAGCGTCGCAATAGGTGTCGGGCACGGTCGTTATCTCTATCACGCCATACTTCGCGAGTCCGCCGTACTTCTCGGTATAATAACAGTCTTTGTGGACATACACGCTGTCAATCATCAGGCCCTGCTGGGAAAAGTACCGAGGCATGTAGGTGTCAATGTCGTCCATGTCGTTTCCCATAATCCTTTGCTTTAATGAATCGGGCAGCGACTCGCCATTCACCAGGATAAGCGTGGAGTCGATTCTGTCCTTGTCGCTTTGTCCGTAATCTCCTGTCCCCCGAAGTCGCAAATTAGGGCGATTCTCTATATATGTCTGGTCAACCTCCCTGAGTTTCTTTGGCATATCGACGGCTGCAAGCAAGTCGGTGTCGTTGGCAGAGGTCATGAAACTACTCCAAGGCGCAGTCGTCTGATATGATTCCCCTTCGCCTGCTGGCACATGCAGTGTAACGTTTTGGAGATTAACGTCTCTAAAAGCATCAGCCTCTGTCGTTGGAACATTCTTGGCATAACAATAGACATCCCTCAGGTTGCGGCAATTCTGAAAGGCTTTGCTATCGATTTCGGTCACGCTTTCTGGGATGGTGACAGAAGTCAAGCCACTGCAATCCATAAAAACACCAAAATCAATACTCTTTACGCCGTTTGGGATGGTGATTGAAGTCAGACCAGTGCAATTACGGAAGGCTTCGCTACAGATATCGGTCACGCTCTCAGGGATGGTGACAGAGGTCAGGCCAGTACAATTATAGAAGGCATTGCTGCCAATCCATGTCACACTGCTTGGGATGGTGATTGAAGTCAGGCCACTGCAACCTTCAAAGGCTCTGTCGTTGATGTCTGTCACGCTGTTTGGAATGATGATAGTGTTCAGACCTGTACAACCATAAAAGGCAACGTTATCGATGATGGTCACGCTTTCAGGAATCGTGATGGAGGTCAGGCCAGTGCAGCCATAGAAGGCAAATTCGCCGATGCTGGTCACGCTGCCAGGGATGATTGTATTCTGGCAACCTGCAATCAGAGTGTTTGTCGCTTTCTCTATAATGGCATTGCAGTCATCACGAGAATCAAACTTGTCGTTCCCCGCTGCTACTTTAATTGATGTTAGGCCATTGCAATTAATGAAGGCTCTCTCGTCGATGTTTGTCACGCTTTCTGGAATCGTGATGGATGTCATGCCATTGCAGTTAGAGAAGGCGTCGTTGTCGATGCTCGTCACGTTATATGTCTTGCCGTTAAAGGTAACGGAAGATGGAATGACGACAGAACCGGAGTAATCAGAAATAAAATGTAGAAAGTTATTCTCTCTCTCTTCCAGAATTGCCTGATACGTTACTGTCGCCTCGTTCCCCGAGAGGTCGTAATAGATGCCGTCAATCTTAGCATCATAACAAGGCTTGATGTCCGTGTCACCTGTTCCGATAAGTCGTAGGGTGTTGCCTGATGAACCCAAGTCTGCCGAAGTGGGAACGATGGTGAGATTAGCAATCATGCGTTGAAGCTCTTTCCTTTCCTCTGGAGTAGAGGCCTTGATAACTATTGCACCGTTATTACAAGGTATCTTTATGTCTTGCAAAAGACCTTGTTCTTTGAGGTACTCATTAATACGTCTGTCGATTTCTTCTGATGTCATGCCACGTGAGTAAAACAGTGTCTTGCCGTTGACCACCACGAGAAAAGAATCCGTTTTGCCAATCTGGTCGATGACGCTATCTCCTATTCCCCGAAGTCGCATAGTGGTGCCCGAGCCTAAGTCTGCCGAAGCGATGTCCCGTTCTGCAATCTGCCCTTGAAGAGCCTGGTCAACAGACTCGAAGGCGAGATCTTCGATGTCGTCCATCTTGAATTTCTGAACTGCACCTGTATATTCACGGGCAGGAATGTCAAGTCCCGTTGTGGCCGGGGCATCAGCTTTCGCTAAAGCCAGTTCTTTGCGTGGAGTGGCGATGGGCTTTGAGACTTCTGCAACTACTTCCTTTGCAGGCACTCTAGCGAGCTCGGACACATGCTGCGGCTGGGTTGGCTCTACGTGTGCCATGAGCGGCTGCTCTGTCTGTTCCTTTCCTATATTAAATATAAGGAGCAACGCCACGGATGCTGCGATGCCGGTGCCTAAAGCCCAAGCGAGTGCAGAGTGCCTCTTTGTCTCCTTGCCGATGACTTCCTGCTCGAAGCGTGCCCACTCCTTGTCCACGTCGGGCATGCCGATTCTCTTGTCGATGTCTTCCGTCTTCATGTTACTTTGCAATTTTAAGGGTTTCTCTGATTCTGGCCAAAGAGCGCGTGATGTGCTTGTTGACGGCCGACAAGCTGATGCCAAGCACGGAGGCAGTTTCCGCGTAGGTCATCTCTTCCTCGTAGTGAAGCTGGAGCACTCGGCGGTCCTGCTCAGTCAGGTTGTCGTCGATGACTTTCTGCAACTGCTTCAGCAGCTCTTCCCGCTCCTCATCCTTCTGCCAGGCTGTTTCCTTCTGAAGTTCTTCCTTCAGCCGCCTTTGCAGCTGTCGGTCGCGCAGGATGTGCAGGCATTGGTTTTTTGTGGCAGCGAGCAGATAGCCTCGGATGCTTTCCATGGCTATTTCAGGCTTGCCTCTCCACATTTGGACGAACACCTGATGCACGGCATCCTTGGCATCGTCGGCATTCTCTACCAAGGAATACGCCATGCGATACATGTGCGGATAGCTGTCCTTGAAGAGCCGCTCGAACTGTTGTTTGCTGTAGTCCATACCTGTTTAAGACGCTTTTATATATAAGACCACTGAGGCGAGAAATCAAATACCCCTTAAGTGCAAATAAAATGCGGCACGCCATCTTCGTCAACGCGGCACGCCATCTTTGCCAACGCGGCACGCCGTGTTTGAAGATGTCCTGTACGGAGAGTCATTATATCTTTCCCAGAATGCGGTCCATCACCCAGTTGACGCTGGTGGCGCTGATGCTGTCGGCAGTGCAGATGCTGCTTTGCTGCAGGTGTTCCACTACGCTCTGAATGAGTGGGAGCTGAACGTGTTCGGGGTTCTCGACATGAAACTCTTGACGCCCTTGCTCATTACGCATGACGATGGGCTCGTAGGTAAAGACGGAGAAATGCAGTTGTCCTCGGTCGCCAATCAGTTCGATGCGGTCGGTACGGGCACTCTCGTGGCTGACAAAGCACCACGATCCGCTGCCGGGCAAGCCGTCGGCAAACTGGAAAGCTGCGCTCACGGTGTCTTCCGTCTCATAAAGTCCGCCACGATTACTGCTGAAGCCCTTCGCCCTGACAATCGGTCCGAATATTTCTTGCAGCAGGTCAATCTGGTGAGGCGCAAGGTCATAGAAGTAACCTCCGCCAGCTATGTCGCGCTGCACACGCCAAGGAAGTGCTGTACTGTTATAGTCGAGGTCGCGTGGTGGGCAAGCAAAGCGTATCTGCACGGACGTCACTTTGCCGATGGCCCCTTTCTCAATGAGTTCCTTCACCTTTTGGAAGTAAGGCAGATAGCGCCTGTAATAAGCCACGAAGCATGGCACGCGCGTTTGTTCGCTGACACGATTGATGCGCTGACAGTCGAGGTAACTGCTTGCGAGGGGTTTCTCTACATAAACAGGCTTGCCTGCCTTCATCGCCATAATGGCATAGGTGGCATGAGAAGAGGGCGGCGTGGCGATGTAAATCGCATTGACCTCCGGATCGTTGATAAGCTGCAGAGCATCGGTGTACCAGCGAGGGATGTTGTGTCGTTCTGCGTAAGAGGAAGCCTTTTCCTTGCTACGACTCATTACAGCCCAGATGCGCGAGCCTGCAACAAGATTGAATGCAGGTCCGCTCTTCTTCTCGGTTACTTCACCGCAACCGATGAAGCCCCATCGTATTTCTTTATATATAGGCTGTGGCATTTAATTGAAGAAGTTCCAGCTCAGGCCGAAGTGGATGGTCAAAGGGTTAATGGGATAATGTGGCACGAGGAAGGAATGTCCGGAGCCAGCATTGACATGACGGGCTGAGACATATAGGCGGCAGTGCTTCAGATGCATATTGGCGTAAACTCCAACGATAGGATAGCCGCCTATATTTACTCGTTCGAAGTTGGTATCCTGCACGGCAAACTGCTGAATGGCAGGGCTATAGTCAGGCGCGTAGTATGATGTAAAGAATCGCATGTCACCACCAATCTGCACACGCAATACCTTTGCAATGCCTATGCGGAAGAGCAGATAAAGATTGGTGTATATGTTTAGTTTCGGAAGTGGCAAGGCATCCTGATTGCTGCTTGTTTGGTAACTTACCTGATTATCCCAATGTATAAACTTCCAATGGAGGTCTTGGGCAAGCGTCGCTCCAAATACCTGTACGCTGCCGGTTTGCATAACATCAACTGCATGGCTGTAATCTGTAGGGATGATACTTGTTGCGCTCTTTCCAGCATGCAGAGTATTCTGCATGCCAAAGTATGTATAGTTCGATACATTCTCGAAACCGACTTGCAGTTTCGTTCCGAGTTTCTTGAGGCGAAGTGTACCATCAATCTTTAGGCGTACTTCCCGACTCAGGTCATCGTTGTCCCACCAACATACTTGTGAGTGATAATGCCGGAAGAAGAAGGTCGGCTTGCGATGCATGAAGTTGACGTGCACATCGGTAAAAAGGCTGTCACGTCTGCCAAGGCGCAACTGTAGGTTAGTCTTGCCATCAATGTTTAAATCGCCAACATGCTCGCCGACAAGCCATACTTCGGCAGATGTGTTGAAGTGGAAGCGAGAACCTTGAGTGCGAGCCAGTTCACCACCTACAGAGATGTCGTTTTCCGTGTAGCGGGTCAGCCCGTCTTGTCCATCCATCAATTGGTATGTGCGCAGCTTGTGAGTACCAAAGAGCGTAATGCCCATCTGTGCCCACTTGTTGAATCCTTCACGAAGAGCAATGCCAAAGGTGTTGCGCACAGAAAGAGCCTTTGTCATGTCCGACATCTTGTTTCCATCGCCATAGAAGCAATCAGTGTAGTAATCCTTGGTTGTGTTGTGGGACAGGTATTCGTGCTTAAGATTGCTTAGCTCAAAGGTGTGTATGATACTGGTGACGGGGATGAACTCTTTGGGTATTTCCTGTTTGCCTTGCCAAACTTGCATGAGTGAGTCAATAGCAAGTCTTCGTGCTAAGGTATCTCCTCGAAGCACAGTCTGAATGCTGTCGGGCAAATCGGATAGAAGCTCAGCAGCAGATGGAGGAGTGGGCTTTAATGAGTCGGGTACCTCAATGACACGTGTAAAGCCCATGTTATAACGATGCGAAAGGTATGCATGCTGTTCGTGGTTTCTGTTCCATGTCTGGTCGAGCATCGTCGGTATGTTCCTCGAATCGTATGATTGCCCAAGGCTATAAGGGTCTTCAATGTATCGGTCATCCTCGATGCCACCATTCTCGCCCATCTTCATGTGGTTGACGCCGATGTAAGCATGGATGTTATACCGTTCACCGCGATAATAGCCATAGAACGTGCTGCCGAACATGCTGCTTGGCTGAGCATAATAATAGCCGACGCCATAGCTATAGTCTATCTTAAAGCCCAGACCGGCAAGTTTGTTGATGTTGGTGGCGAAGTAACCACGGACGCGGTCCTCGCCAGTCTGCCTGTTGCCACATGAATGATAGGCAAGGTTCGTGATGGGACTCTTTGTGTTGGTAAAGCGAAAGTCCTGTAGCGAGCCACGGAAAAAGCTATAGGGCTGCAGGAAGAGAAACTCGTCGGAAGTGTTGTCTCGGTTGAAGTAGAGACGACTCAAGCGTGGAGACGAAATGTTGGCAAGGTAGTTGTATTCGCCTGTATAGCCATCGGTGGCGTTCCATTTCTGGAAGTCATGCACGACGGTATCATTGTTTTCCGCATCGACGACGGTGCCAAGACGAGGTTCCAATACCCATTGGAATTGTCCGATGGGAATAGGTTTCTCGTTTTTATGCTTTGTCGTGTCGCGTCCCCAGGTTGTGCGATTACCAGCTCCATCTGTATATGAACCGTAGTCGTCATCCCTTACGATGTATGTTTCGCCATCATCGTAGAGGGCGGCATTGCTTCCGTCCTTATTGACACGATGTGTCTGAGCACTTGCTGTCAGCAGGGTGCAGAAGAGGAGCAACGATATGAATAACCTACGGTTCATGCTTTGGATTAGAGGAGACGCATTATGAATTCTATGACCTTGAACGCCATGCCGACGGCAATGACGATGAGCGCCGGCATATGATTCTCGCCGCCGAAGAAGTACATGGCAAGTCCGATGGCTGCCAAGACGAGGAACAACGTGTTGAGCACCATTCTGATCTTGGTGTTGTCGTGTTGTCCTGCCCGCTTCCTGCGGATGCGTTCCACTTGTTCTTCCAAGGAAAGTTCTTCCTGTCTCATGTTTTAGCTTACTTTATAGGCTCAATGACGAAGCCATAGCTGTAGTTCTTTTCGCGGAGTTCATACTTTTCCAGCGGGCCCGGGCCGCAGCTCTGGTTGCCGAGACCACGCATGGCAGCATCGAGATGCAGGATGATCTCTGGACGATGAATCTTGCTGAGTTCGTGCAAGTACTTTGTCTGCCAGAGTTCCTCGTCCATGTAATGCAGGGCACTGAAGTGGAACTTGCCTCCTGTACGGAAGCGGACGCCTTCTCCCTTATCGTCCGTGAAGGTCACCCACTTCACGTCACAACGCTCGCCCATGCTTTGAGGCTTCTCGTATTCCTCAGTCATGCCGTTCACTGTGTTGTTCCATACGCCCATGAATGCTGAGGTCTTGCGGTCGGGATAGTTCTCGTGAGGACCGCGGCCGAGCCACTCGACGTTGCCCAGACGCGGGTCGAGTGCTGCGATGAGGCCAAGGCGGCTGAAGTCCTTGTTGCTTTCATTGCCGAAGTTACTCTTGACGCCGATGCTGCCGTCATTGTAGATAGTATAAGTTGTCTCGACGGGAATGTTGGTCTGACCGTCGCGACCGGACTTGACATTATAAGTGACGTTGATGATTGCCGCGTCTTCTTCCTGCTGCAAAGTTACTTTGGGAGACTGGATTTCGCTCTTGAAGTTGTTGCGGCGGTCGTTGCTAATGCTGCGGAAACCGTTGAAGGTCAGGTTGCCGAAAGGTATCTTGTCGCCCGTCACGATAATGGGTTTGCCGTTGTACGACAGCTCTGTAACAGCTCCGCTCTGCTTGCTGACGGCAAAGGTAAAGCCTTCATTCTTGACACTTATTTGCTGAGCATTCTCCTCGACCTTGAGGGCTCCACTTGCTTTGGCAGCCGCCATGAGCGTGGGCTGACCGTCGCGGAGCAAGAGTTGCTCTGTTGCGACCTCGTGTCCAGCCTCTGCCCAGTTCGTTGCCTCCTTGAGCCTGAGGGAAACATTGAGGTGATAGAGACCTTTTCCGTCAGGCAGTTCGCAAGGAAGTTCAATGAAGCAACTGTCGCCAGGCTGTACTTCGGGCAGCGATGTGGTGCCGCTCTTTATCATGCGACCGTCGCGAAGCAGACTCCAATGGAATGTGAAGGCGCTCAACGGCGTGAAGCAGTAGCGGTTGCGAATGCGTATCTTGCCTTCGTCGTTCAACTTGAAGTCAACATACTGATAGACCTTCTTGACCTCGAGCAACTTGGGTGTGACGTGGCGGTCGGCTGTGATGATGCCGTTGCAGCAGAAGTCCTGGTCGTTGGGATAGTCGCCGAAGCCGCCGCCGTAGTACATGTTCTTGGTCGGCTCGCCCCATTTGCAGAGACTTTGATCCACCCAGTCCCAGATGCAGCCGCCTATCATGCGCTGGCTTTCGAACTCGATGTAGTCCCAATATTCCTGCAGGTTGCCGATGGCGTTGCCCATTGCGTGAGCATATTCGCAGAGGTAGAAGGGACGACCCTGCAGGTCAGCCTGCTTGTCGAGACGTATCATGTGGTCTATTCTGGGGTACATGCGGCTGTCCATATCCGCTACTTCGTTCATGCCTTCATAGTGGATGAGGCGGTCGTCGAGCTCCTGAATGGCCTTCTTCGAAGCGACAAAGTTATCGCCGCCACCGCATTCGTTGCCCATGCTCCAGAAGATGACGCTGGGATGATTGCGGTCGCGAAGCACCATACGCACTTGTCTGTCAACATATTGAGCCTCCCATTTCGGGTTCTTCGACAGGCTGTGATTGCCGTGACACTCAACGTCTGCTTCGTCCATCACGTAGATGCCATAGTAATCATACAGGGCGTACATGCGTGGGTCGTTGGGGTAGTGACTCGTACGAACCGTGTTGAGGTTGTAACGTTTCATCAATAAGATGTCCTCTATCATGCTTTCCACGGGCACAGCCTTGCCGTAGATCGGGTGCGTGTCGTGGCGGTCGGCGCCCTTGAACATCACTCGCTTGCCGTTGATGAAGACGCGTCCGCCTCGGTTTTCTATCTTTCGGAAGCCGTACTTCTGCGTGTAAACATCGCCGCCGACGCTGATGTTGACGGTGTAGAGGTTAGGTGTCTCGGCTGTCCACAGCTCGGGGTTCTGCACTTCGAGGTTGAGTTGGGCGTCGCGTTTGCCATTCTCTATGCCGCTAACCTGCAGGATAGCCGTCTGGATGGTCTTGCCTGCGGGATTGACAAGCTCTACGTCAATGCGGGCGTCAGTCGCTTTCTTGTTGAGGTTCTGCAGGGCGATGTCGATGCCGAGGAAAGCACGGCTGAAGTTGTCGCCGCCGCGTCGTCCGCGTCCTCCCATCATCGAACGGAGTCGGACGTCCTGTACATGCAGTTTCTGACGCGCTTCGAGATAGACGTCACGATGTATGCCGCTCAGTCGGAACATGTCCTGATCCTCGATGTACGAGCCGTCGCTCCAGCGATAGACCTCAACACAAACGAGGTTCTCGATGCCTGGCTTGATGTATTTCGTCACGTCGAACTCGGCATCCACATTGGGTGCCTGCGTGTAGCCGACCTTTTGTCCGTTCACCCAAACATAGGCTGCGCTGTAGATGCCATTGAAGTGGAGATAGATTTCCCTGCCGTTCCAAGAGGCGGGAACCGTGATGGTGCGACGATAGCTGCCTACTGCGTTGGGTTCTTTCACTACGGTATATCCCTCCTGACCCTTGATGAAAGGCGGCTGATTCCTAAACGGATAGGTCACGTTGGTGTAGATGGGCGTGCCATATCCCTGCATTTCCATGCACGAAGGCACAGGGATAGTCTTCCACGAGGAAGCGTCGAAGTTCGTCTTATAAAAGTCTTTCGGACGGTCTTCGGGTTTCGGAACCCAATTGAACTGCCACGTGCCGTTCAACATCAGCCTGAGAGAAGAGTTCGGCCAAAGCCAAGGCTGCTGGTACGCAGCGTCGCTCTTCATCTCTTTCTCGCTGGCATAGAGCAACATAGTGGCGCGTCCGGGCTCCTTGTTGATGCCGTAGATGGCCTCGTTCTCCCAGTCGTTCGTGCTGGCGGCACCCTGCTCGCTGGTCTTTATCTCGAGGTTCGTCTTGACGAGTCGCCACTGAAGATACTCGCTTTGGTTCGTTCCGCGAAGCTGCCAAACGTGCCCGCCAGGCTGACAAGTGTCGTTATATCCGAGCTTCAGACCGCCTGCAGCACAGGTCAGGACGTAGGTCTCGGTCCCAGTCTTCTCGACGAGCCACTGCTGATTGGCGTTTCTTGTATCGAGCGACCAAGTAAGCACCTCGCCCTCTTGCGAGCCGTGATTGCCATTGTCGAGCGCCACATCACCACTCGGGCTATAGAAGCACCAGTAACCGGGCTTGTCGCTCTTCTGGATGCGCCACACCTGAGTCTGCGATTTCTTGTTGACGGGCGAGAAAGTTATAGTGCCGCTCAGGTTGTCGAGGGCCAGTCCGTCGCCAATCTCGAGGCGGTATCCTTGTTTAGGGTCAAAGTCTTGAGCCATAAGGCAAAATGTGCTTGCGATGAACGCAGCAAGCAATGTGGAAAAGAGTCTTTTTGTCATGATATAGAAAATTTTAGTGTACATTACGGGCACAAAGTTACGAAAAAGTGAGCGAAATACAAAAAGATGCCCGTTATTTCTTGTTAAAAGCCCTGATTCGACACGGAAGGACGAGCAACCCGAAGTGTTGGCAAGACCATAGGCGGAGGTGTAATCCCTCGATTAAATGTGACGACAAACGTCAATCGCTGAGTGGTGTCGTCCAACGCCTCACGTCACGTTTCCAGTACTTACACGAGAAAACTCCAGTACTCACACGAGAGTACTGGAGTTTTCACACGTGAGTACTGGCTTAGTCACAGTAGTTGATATGTTCCTCGTAACGGTCGAAAGGGAAATCCTCTGTGATGCCGACCTTCCGAAGCGCTGCGATGACAGTCTCTTGATACTCCGGTGAAAGGGGAGTCTCGCCGCGACGATAGGCGAAATATTCGTTCCGTCCGAACTCCATGATGAGGGAATTCATGAAAGTCTTATATTGTGCTGGGAACATCCTCTTCTGGAAACCTGTGAATCCGTAAGCAAACTTCACCGGTTTCGAGTCGCGATAGAACTGGCAGCGACTGCTTTTTGTGCATGTTTCCGGGTTGATGAGATTCAGGATTGCCTCGCTCTTTTGCAGCGTGGAATAGGCAATCTGATGCAGACAGGTTGCTGCCACAGGGCAGTCTTTGTGCAGACAGACGGTATAGTCTGACGGCAGGGTTGTGTAGATTTTTCTTGGCATGGTGGTAGTTCGTTATGGGTTATGATGATTATCTTCTGGCACCCACTCTTCGGCAGGCTTGACGACACTCTTGTACTGACCGTCCTGAAGGCTCTTCTTGGCTGGGGCTGATGTGCTGCCAGTGCTGAAAGAACGGGCGCTGCCACGATACTGGTCCCATCGGTTCATGATGAGACGGACATAAGCCTCCGTCTCGCTTCCGCGCATGTAACCGTGTTTGATGTCTGGGTCTCGGTAATATTGTGGCTCGGCAAGGCGCAGGATGTAGGGCGCTACTTCCTGCCAAACCTGATGATTCCTGCCGGCTTTTTGCGTCAGAGTCTGTGCGTCTCGAACGTGTCCGGCACCTCCATTGTAGGCGGCCAACGTAAATTTGATGCGCTCCTCGGCGTCCCTGATGTCGGAAAACGACTGGCTGACCTTCCTGATGTAACGCGCTGAAGCTGCGATGTTCTGCTCCGGGTCGAAGCGTTTATCCCGTGGAACTCCCATCGCATCGGCTGTGAAGGGCATCAACTGCATGAGTCCCATCGCCCCCATCGACGAGACGGCATTGGGGTCGAAACCTGACTCCTGATAGCACATGGCAGCCAGCAAACGCCAATCCCAGCCGGCTGTCGAGCTGTAACGGCGAAGGAGATCGTCGTACGGAGAGATGATTCCGTGAGCGGCATCCTGCATGACTGGCCGCATCTGGCGTCGTACGGTAAATGTCGTGTTGCTGGCTGTGCTCTGGATTTGCTTGATGCGTTCTGGCTGCCACCACTCGTCGATGGCTTCTCTGAGCAGCGATTCGTTCTTGCGCGTCTGCCATTTCGGCATCTCGAGGGCAATGAAGTCAATCTCGCCGGCTTCGAGTCTCTTCAATAATGTTGCGGTGTCTGGCGAGATTTCCATTTGCACGACGACTCCGATGCTCTGTGCAAAGGCCTCGGCAAGCATGAATTGCGGGCCCATTCCCTGGCCGTGGTACTCGTAGTAGGTGTCCGGACCACTCAGGGTTCCTGCGATAATCGTGCCGCTGGCCTGTATCTCGTGCAGGTCGTAAGGCCCCTCCTCTGTTTCCCCCCAAAGGGGGGATGAAGAAGGAAGTTTCTCCTGCTTGCCCGTACAAGCGGCAAGAAGAAAGAGTAGAAAAAGGATAAAGCCCCTTCCTAACCTCCCTTTAAAAGAGAGGAACCTTGTTATATTAAACATTCACGCTGTAATTGTTCTCCCCCTTACGGGGGAGTTAGAGAGGGTCTTTATGGCTTGATTCGATGTATGATATAGGTCCTCATGATCTCGATGGCTTGCTGGTTGGCTCCGCCTTGCGGGATGATGAGGTCGGCATAGCGTTTGGTCGGCTCGATGAACTCTTCGTGCATGGGCTTCAAGACGTCCCGATAGCGGTCGAGCACCATTTGTGTCGTACGTCCGCGCTCAACCGTGTCGCGCTGGATAACGCGAATCAAGCGTTCGTCCGGGTCGGCATCAACGAAGATTTTCAAGTCCATGAGGTCGCGCATCTGCTTCTTCCAGAGCGCCATAATGCCTTCGATGATGATGACTTCGCATGGCTCGACGTGTACCGTCTCGGGCAGTCTGTTGCTGATCAGGTAGCTGTATGTGGGCTGCTCGATGCTCTTCCCTTGTCGCAAGGCCTGTATCTGCTCGGTCAGGAGCTTCCAGTCGAAAGCGTCGGGATGGTCGAAGTTGATGCGTTTGCGCTCCTCGGGTGTGAGGTGCGACGTGTCGTTGTAGTAGGAATCCTGTGGAATAAGCGCTACTCTGTCTGTGGGAAGCGTCTCGAGAATCTTCTTTACGACTGTTGTTTTGCCAGAGCCTGTGCCTCCGGCGATGCCGATGATATACATCTTCGTTATTTACAATTTGACAATTTACAATTTACTATTTGTTCTCCCTTTGGGGGAGTTAGAGAGGGGCTTTATTGTGGCTTCGAGTATGCAGTCAACTGTTTCGGGCAGTTTGGGCAGGAAGATGCGGTAACCTTCCTTGTCGCGTTTGAACTTTAGCTTAGTGTCGTCTGCAAACATTGTGACCTTCGTGAGCTTCTGTTCCGTGAGAGGAAGGAGAATTTGTCCGTCCTCTACATTATTTAATATATGTATATAGAGTGTGTTCTGCTTTTGAGTCGTGACGCCCCAACTTTGTGGAGGAATGCATCCACCACGCGTGCCGTAGATGGTTGAGCCGTTGGCTTTCATGAAACTGCCGATGTGCTTCAGTATCTCGACTGCTTGGTCGGGTAGTTTGCCGTCAGGACGCGGACCGATGTTGAGCAGGAAGTTGGCATTCAAACCTGCCGCCGTGACGAGACGTCGAATGAGTTCATCGCCATCTTTATAGTTTCTGTCGGTAATGCTATAACCCCAGGTGTTGTTCATCGTCATGCAGGTCTCGAGGGGAAGGCGTGATATCTTTTGTTCTCCGGAGAAGCCTGCCGTGTTCTGTCCCGGCAGATCTTGCTCAAAGAGCTGAAAGTCTTCGAGTCCTATTGGCGAGCCATGATGGTTGTTTCCTATGAGGCAAGTGGGTTGCAGACGCTTGATGAGGGCATATTGCTCCTCGAGTCGCCAGTCGAATTCCTTCTCTTTGTGGTCCCACATGCCGTCGAACCAAATGGCTCCAATCGGGCCGTAATTGGTCAGAAGCTCAGTCAACTGACGATTCATGAAAGCATAATAGGTGTCCCAATTCGTGGTGGAAGGGTCGTGAGGGCAGTTCTGGCAAGCTCCCGTCGGGTAGTCCGTGCGCTGCCAATCCATGTGGCTGTAGTAGAAATGGAGTTTGAGGTCTTGCTCCTTGCAAGCCTTTGCGAGTTCACCAATGATGTCGCGCTTGAAGGGAGTGGCATCCACGATGTTGTAAGGGCTTGCCTTTGTTGCCCACATCGAAAAGCCATCATGATGCCTGCTGGTAAAGGTGACGTACTGAGCGCCTGCCTCCTTGAAGAGCTTTGTCCATTCGCGAGCGTCGAAGAGGGAAGGGTAGAAGCCTCCCGCAAGTTTGGCGTACTCGCCTCGGTCAAGGTGACGATTGTGCATCACCCATTCTCCGTCGGCCAACATGGAATAGATGCCCCAATGAAGGAAAATGCCGAACTTGCGGTCCTGAAACTCTTCGCGGATGCGACGTGTGTCGTCCGTGATGCTCTGCGCCGCAGCTAAAAGTGCAACCAGAGACAGTATGAAGGAAAAGGCAAAGCGTTTCATGAATAAATTAAGCCCCTCCCCTATACGGGGGAGGGGTTGGGGTGAGGGTCTTTTTAAAACATTTGTGCGGGATACTGACCTGCGTCGTGGAGAGCAGCAAGCTTTGCCACAACCTCAGGACGGTCTTCAGGATAGGTCACGCCAAACCATTTGCTGGTCGTGTCGAGCACCTCGCAAGTGGCTTGACCTGTTTTGATGAGGTGATCCACCATCAGAGGAATGAAGAACTCGCTCTTGAGGTTCTCCTGATTCTTCGGGTCGGAGAGGAACTTCTTAAAGAAGTCTTCGCTGTACTCGAAGTAGTCCGGCGTGAATCCCCAGAAGTTCATGCTGACGGGAGTGGTGTCTGGAATGCTTACCCACTCGTCGTTCTCGTCGAGATACTGCACGACGCCATTGTGGCGTTCAATCTTCGTGCGCTCTACGACGCCAGTAAGCAAGTGCGTCTGCTCGTCGTTTTCGCAGATGCCGCGACTAACTGTGCCGCTTTCGCTCAAAGTGTTATCTACGCGGAAGCCCACCATAGCGTACTTGCCTTTGCTGCCTTCGGGGAGTTCGCTGAGGAACTTCGCCATCACGCGGAACGCGTCACGATCGTAGAAGTCGTCGCAGTTGAGAACTGCAAAAGGCTCCTTGATGACGTCTTTACCCATCATAACAGCGTGGTTGGTGCCCCAAGGCTTTTGTCTTCCTTCGGGTACTGTGAAGCCTTCTGGCAGCGCGTCGAGGCTCTGGAAGCACAGTTCGCAAGGAATGTGGCCCTGATACTTCGACAGAATCTGCGTGCGGAACTGGTCCTCGAAGTCGTGACGAATGACCCATACGACCTTTCCAAAGCCAGCTTGAATAGCGTCGTATATGCTGTAATCCATGATGCTCTGACCCTGAGGGCCGAGCGTATCAAGCTGCTTCAGGCCGCCATAACGGCTACCCATACCTGCAGCAAGAAGGAATAATGTTGGTTTCATCTTGTTATTTACCATTTAATCTTTTACAATTTCTTTGATACTTTAGTACAAAGGTGCGCTCTCAAATGCGCGGAGTCCCATTTGTTCCCCCTAAAGGGGGTTAGGGGGTCTTTAGAGTGCGTTAGCAGTCAGGATGAGCACGAGCAAGCCAAGAATAGCGTAGAGCTCAGGGAACACAGCCAACACCATAGTTGTACCGAAGGCATTGTGGCCGGCACCAATTGCGCTGATACCATTTGCGCAGACCTTTGCCTGACGGATAGCACTGAAGAGAGCCACGAGACCGAGAGCCAGACCAACGCCGAAGATAGCGCAAGCAGCGGGCATCTGGAGGTCGGGAGTCACTTTGTTGTTGAGCATGAAGAAGCCGACGAAGCCGTACAGACCCTGTGAAGAGGGCAGAGCAGCCAAGCCCATGTAGGAGCCGCTTGCTGTGGGGTTCTTCTTGAAGGCACCAATTGCTGCATTACCACAAATGGTTACGCCATAAGCACTACCAATTCCAGAGAGGGCTACACAAAGTGCAATACCCAGATAAGCTAATAAGATTTCCATAAAGTTTTGTGTTTTAATTCATAATTCAAAGTTCATAATTCACAATCGTGCAATGCTTGGCGAGGCTTCGCAACCTTGTATTATTATTTATGTGCTGTTTTGGCTTCGCTTGCGAGGTCGCAAATAATGAACAATGTCTTATGAGGGTTTGTTAATTGTTATTGGTTTGATGTTTAACTTTGAACTTTCCTAAAGGGTGTGTACTCCTTGCCTCCGCCGCTGAAGTCAGCGTTCTTGAAGAACTCGACAAACGTCAGTCGCATCGGATGAACGAATGCGCTTATCATGCTCAGTGCGAAGGTGATGCCGTGACCTGTGAGCAGGATGAGCACCATTGGCAGCCAGCGGATGAACCACGGCAGGCTGGACGTGAGGTCGAAGGCAAGGGCGTTGAACACGCCACCAAGCACACCGCCCGTCAATCCAAGGGCGAAGAGGCGGATGTAACTCAGCAAGTCGCCAAGCAAGCCTGTTGCCATTCCGTAAGTCGCCCAGACGCCTCCGCCGATGTTCAACAGCGGACCGAGTATCGGGTTCTTGTATGCCGACGGATTATTATAGAGGAATATGCCGACGACGCTAATTGCGATGAGTCCGTAGAGTGCATAAACGAGTCCTTGAGGCAGGGCAACTCCGCAAGCGGGCAAGCCGAAGAGGGCGATTGCCGAGAGTAGCGCCACTACCCACGAGAAGGTGCCGATGGAATAGCCGAAGCCGTAGTTCTTCCACGCTTTACATGCCTTGAGCACCATACCCAAGAGAACTTGCACAAGACCGATAATGACGGAGATGACCATCATAGGCGAGTAGCCAAAGATCTTGCCGACACCATTGTCGTTTAGGAAGTAAGGCTTGACAGGAGCAAGGAATGCCCAATCCTGTTGCGTCAGGTCGATACCGAAGAAGGTGCCTGTCAGCAGACCGCAGACGGTTGTTGCCAAGCCCAGCCAAATGCCGAGCCGTCCGTATTTCTTAGTCTCTTCGTTGCCCTTCAAGGCGAGATAGATGCCGCCGAGCAGCACGATGAGTCCGTAGCCGCCGTCGCCCAGACAGAGTCCGAAGAAGAGCATGAAGAACGGCGCAAAGAAGAGGCTCGGGTCGATGTCGTGATAGTTGGGAAGCGAGTACATACGCAGGATGGGCTCGAAGAGGCTGGTGTAGCCGTCGTTCTTTATCTTGACGGGCACATCATCTTCGTATGCCGGATCCTCGAGCTCGTAGTAAACTTGCTTCTCGTCGAGCCATTTTGCGAGTTCGTCGGCCTTTTCCTCCAGCGTCCAACCCACCATGAGTCGAACGGCTCCCTCAGCGATGCTCTCGTCCGAAAGCTCCACTTGCCGCAGCTGAATCTCGCCTTGAGCCTGCTTCAGACCTGCTTCCAGAGTGTCTCTGTACTGACGAGCGACCTCGCAAGTCGTGTCGTGATTCTGCTGGAGGGCAGCTTTGGCTTCTTCTGCTTCCTTTTTATATTGGTCGAGCGAGCCGTTTGGCAACTCGAGGCGCTCAGCCTTGATGTCCGGCTCTTCGTCGGAGAATGCCAAGAAATACGTGCGTTTGCGGTACTCATCAATGGGTGTGGCGAAGTATTTCTCAGCCCATTCAGCCTGGAACGACTTGGCTCCGCAAGCATAGAAATACACCTGCATGCCAGTCTTTTCCTGGAGTTCCTTCACTTTCTCCCAGTCGAAGTTACCCCACGGCTCAAGCTTCTGGATGTTCTTCTCTGCCTCGTCTATCGTATGACGAATGCTGACTTCCTCGGCTTTGAGTCTCTCAACGAACTCCAACAAGTTGTTCCCCTCGGTTTCCTTCAGGGCGAGGTTCTCCTGTAAGCCTCCCTTTGGGGAGGTTTGGAGGGGGCTGTAGGCTTTAAACGAAATGTCGAGATAGTCGAGTGCCTGCTGATAGCGGACTCTTTCGTCGAGTGCTTTCTGCAGGGCAGGGCTGGTCTGTCCTTGCTTCAGTTGTTGGACGTGCACCACTCCTTGCTCTCGCAGGCCGTCGATAAACGCGTCGTATTCCTTCTGAGTCACCAGGAAGGTGAGTTTTTTCATTCTCTCAATCATGCGACGTCCTCCTTTCTCTTCTCCTGAAGCGACTTCAATATCTTCTGCGACGACTTGGAGAGGTTCTCCTCGTCCTCCATGAAACGTTTAATCTTACGCACTGCCTCCTGATAACCAGGGATTTGAACCTTCTCGAAGAGGTTAACCTTCTGAGTCGTCTTCTTACGTGCGTGCTCCAAGAGATGCAGCTTGGCGAAGACGAATTCGCGTTCTACGGCAGTCTTGGCAAGCCCTTGCAGGAGCTTGATTCCATCGAAGTACCACTTCGGAGCGCTAAACAAACCGAAGGGTTTCACCTTCAGGCTGATGTTGTTCAGAATGGGAACCCTGACGCCGGCAATCTTCTTGACGCTCAATTCGACGTCGTCCAGACTGACGAGCGATGTGTCGAACTCGCCCCAGAGCGCGTACATTTTCTCGTATCCCTCGATTTGGCTTTGCAACTTTCGCTCGAGTTCGTCGGCTTCCTCCTTACATTTCTTCACCTCCAATCGCAGCGCCGTTTCCTTGCTCTTAATGATTGGAAGGGTGCGTTGACGCATTTTCAGAGCCTTCTCAATCTGCTGCAACGAGGTCTTATTATACTGAAACTTTATTGCCATACTTGTCTATTTGCGGGTGCAAAGATACGAAATAATTAGGAATAAAAGAAGAAGAAATGAAGATTTATTTGAGAGAAAAGTAAAAAACACTTGCGATGAATAGCGATGTAGTACGAGATCTGTAAAGATTTTTCTTGCCTGAAAGAATGTCGTGAAATGCTCTTCTCTGTGATTCCTCTTTGCGAAAATGAAAGGATGGGGTGTGCTTCCTTCTTTTGGAAAGAGCCCAGAAAAGTGAGTTTCAAGGCATTTTGTAACCATTTGAAATGCAGTATCTTGCAAAGATGCTAGCTTGGTCTCAAAACGAGGCGTGCCAAGTTTGTCAATTCGACGTGTTAAGTTTGCCAATTCGACGTGCCAAGTTTGCCAATTCGACGTGCCAAGTTTGATGATTTAACGTGCCAAGTTTGCCAACTTAACACGCCATCTTTTTCAAGTTGCCAGTAAGCCCGACCACAATCGACCAGCAAAGTCTGTAATCTTCTTGTGCCGAAGCTGTCGCTTTTGTCAACATATTTTACCCTATCGAGCAAATGACTCGCTCGTAAAAACAATTAGAAAATTCTCATTTTCTTTTGTTTTTCTCTCGCTTATTCGTACCTTTGCAGTGCGATGGAAGAGAAATCATTAAAGCAAAAGACTGCTGGAGGTATGCTCTGGGGTGGGTTGTCGAACGGCTTGATGCAGTTGATAAGTGCCGTCTTCGGACTGGTTCTGCTCCGCTATCTCACGCCGAATGACTACGGTAAGGTAGCGATGTTGAACATCTTCGCAGCCCTCGCGAACGCCCTTCAAGAGAGTGGTTTCATGGCGGCACTCTGCAACCGGCGCGAACCGACTCACGAAGAGTACAATGCCGTCTTTTGGTTTAACCTGCTGGTTAGTGCCTCGCTCTATATTGTCTTGTGGTTCTGCGCCCCACTTATCGCAGATTTCTATGAGCAGGAAGAGCTGATTCCGCTTGCCAGAGTGCTTTTCTTGGGCTTCCTCTTCTCTGGTCTTGGCACAGTTCAACGTGCCTATCTCTTCGGACACCTGATGGTCAGGCAGACCAGCATTTGCTCTATCACAGCCATGCTTCTCTCTGGAATCGTTGGTATTGCAATGGCTGTCAAGGGTTTCGCCTATTGGGCCATCGTGACGCAGGCAATCTGTTTTGTCTTCATCACACAGATTATGGCCTGGTTCTTCTCGCCTTGGAGGCCAACACTCCAGTTCAATCTTGCTCCTGCATGGAAGATGTTCGGCTTCAGCAGCAAATTAATGCTCACGAATATCGTCAACATCTGCAACCTCCACGCCTTTTCCGTCTTGCTTGGTAAGTTTTTTGGTGACCACACAGCCGGCATCTATTCGAACGCCAAGAAGTGGAACGATATGGCTTCGAGCACGATAAACGGTATGGTGACGAGCACCAGCCAACCCACTCTGGCACAAGTTACGGACGAGATAGGCCGCTATCGTCAGGTCTTTAGGAAGATGCTTCGATTCATTTGCTTTGTCTCCTTCCCCGCTATGCTTGGGCTTGGTTTGGTTGCACAGGAGTTCATCCTGCTTGCTGGAGGCGAGAAGTGGAGGGAGAGCGGCTTGATTCTCTCCCTGCTTTGCCTGCATGGAGCCTTCGTTCCGATTACCACGCTCTACAGTAATCTCACGATAAGTCGGGGTCGGAGCGACGTCAACATGGCTTGCACGATAGGTCAATGTCTGGCAGTTTGGGCAGGTCTCATCCTGCTTTATCCTTACGGATTCCTTCCGATGGTAGTTTATTTCGTGGCGCTCAACATTGCCTGGCTTGCGATTTGGCAATGGTTTGCTTGGCGTTTGACTGGCCTCACCTTCATGGAAGCCCTGAAGGATACCGTACCTTTCCTTGTCTTCACACTCATCGTGCTTAGCCTAACCTGGTGGCTCACCAAGGGAATCGAGAACTTGTGGCTGCTCTTGTTGAGTCGCATCCTTCTGGCTGCCATCCTTTATGGCGGCATTATGTGGGTGAGTGGGGCAAAGATAATGCGCGAGTCTATACATTATATATTTAATAAAGGAAGGGATGAAGCAGCGTAACAATGCCTTTGATTTGCTTTGTGGACTGTGCATCCTCAGAATGGTGACGCTTCATGCCATCTGCCAGACGCAACTTCGTGGAGCCACTTGGTGGAAGGAAACGATGGCTTGGACATTCTTCTTCATGAGTTTCTTCTTCTTTAAGGCGGGCTACTTCAATAAAGGCATTACAGGCGAGACGCTTCCTTACCTGCGAGACCGCATTCGTCGTCTCTTCGCGCCTTACCTTTCGTGGGGCATCATAGGAGGAGTTATGACGTTCTGCTGGTTTTGTCTCTACCCGGAAGGACCAGCCAAAGCAGTTGCTGTGTTGAGCAAATTCCGTTGGCAAATAGGCGGTCTTACCTTTGGTAACAGTCCGCTTTGGTTCCTGCTTTCCTTCTTCACGACCTATGTCCTGATGCATTTCATCGAGAGAGTGCGTTACTTGCATTGGCTTGTGCTGCTCTTTCCAGCCATCGGTTACTGGCTCTTCTTGCATGGGAACCCTTTGTGGTTCTACTTAAGTAATGTCTTCTGCGGCACTTTCTTCTTCTACTTGGGAAAGGTGTGGCACCATATCCTTGATAAGTTGACAAAGCGTTGGATCCTCTTTATCAGCATTTTACTCTTCATAGGCTTCGTCTTTGCCAACATCTACCTACATGGCGAGTACGAAATGAAGACGAATCTCTGGATAGGTTCCTTCTGGAATGTGCTCCTCATCATGCTCCTCTCTCTGTTGGGCATCTCAGGTGTCCTACTCTCATTGCCAACGCCTCGAGTGCCTGTGATTAACTTCATCGGCGAGCACAGCATGGTCTTCTTCGTCATGCATTACCCTATAATGCTGAGTTATGTTCACGTCAGCAGACTGCTTGGCCACAGCATAAACAAAAGCATTCCTGCCCTTATCATCATCCTGATACTCTCCTTTACCCTATGCTTCGTTGCCGTTCCTTTCGTGGAACGTGTGCCTTGGCTGAGTGGAAGGTGGAAGAAATGAAATGACAGTATATTTCTATCATACACAAGACACAGAGCGAATCGTTCGTGAATGGAAGGAAGGTGTCTTCTCCTCGCACTTCCTTTATGGAGCCTTGCAGTTGAAGGACTACGGAATAGATGTGGTGTGGCATCATCAGATACACACTTACAAGCGGCTTCGAGACATGATAGTCGCAACTTTGAAAGTGCTTACTTGTCGCAAACGATACGATGTTCTTTATGCCACGCATGCATTTGGCATCGAACCCATCATTCTGCTTCGGGCTTTGGGACTTTATCGTCACCCTATTGTCGTGTGGCATCACCAGCCAATCGTCAAGGCAAAGAGCCCATTTCGCGAGGCATTTGCTCGCCTGTTCTATCGTGGAATGGATCACATGATCTTCTTCTCCGAGAAACTTATGCAAGACAGTCTCCTGTCGAAGAAAGCCGACCCAAGCCGAATGAGCATGGTGCATTGGGGGGCTGACCTTGACTATTATGATAGTTTGAAGCCAGACGGCAAGCATCCCAGCCGCTTCATCTCAACAGGGAAAGAGTTGAGGGACTACGAGACGCTGCTTGAAGCCTTCCACAAGACCGGTTTGCCGCTAACACTTTATGTCCAAAAGATACGACAGGCTTATTTCGAGAGTCTTCATCCCCAAGAGAATATAGAGATACATTACGGCAGTCGTCTCATCCCTCACGAAATCGCCTTGATGGTCGCGCAAAGCCAATGTGTCTGCATCTGCTGTCAGGAGAGCAACTATACAGTCGGCTTGACGACCGTCGTGGAGGCTCTTGCTTTGGGGCTTCCCATCCTTTGTACCCGCAACCCGCAAATGCCGATGAATATAGAGGCAGAAGGTTGTGGCTTCTGGCTTGAGCCAAAAGATGTAGAGGGCTGGGTGGAAAAGTTGCAGTACATAGCCAATCATCCAGAGGAAGCAAAGGCGATGGGGCAAAGAGGACGTGCCCTGGCAGAACAATACTATAATGTGAAGCAATGCGGAAAGGAAGTATCAACCTTAATTATGAACTATGAACAACGAACAGAATAAGCGTCTCTCTTGGCTGGATGCCTTGCGAGGCTTTACGATGATACTGGTGGTGGCCTATCATGTGGCACAGTTTGCTTTCCACGAAAACGAGAAGACAAGCGCAGCACTTCCTTTCCTGGTATTAATGCGGATGCCTTTGTTCTTCTTCGTGAGCGGCTTCCTTGCTTATAAAGCCACGTTCTCGTGGACCATCCCCAATGCCTTAAAGCTCACCTGGAAGAAGTTTAAAGTGCAGGTCATCCCAACTCTGGTGTTCCTTTGCCTGTTCGTGGTATTCAGGAAGAAAGGTGACTTTGGGGATAACTTCATGCTTCTGATGGCAAGTCCGACTAAAGGAGGCTACTGGTTCACTTGGGTTTTGCTGCAGATGTTCATTATATATTATGTCTGTTGTTATGTCGGGAACCTTCTGCAAAGACTCATAGGCAAGAACGATTGGCTGGCTCCGACACTCTTGTTTGTTGGATGGGCAGGTAGTGTCTTTGCTTACGAGACGCTCTACATGCCTAAGACCTTTACCTATCACAAAGACATGTTCTTTACTTATTCCAGTCTTGTGCAGACCATTCGATACATGCAGTTCTTCCTGCTTGGCAACATTGTCCGACGTTATTGGAGTAGGGTAGAACAGTTGTTCGACACTTCATGGTTCTTCCCGCTGGTTGTAACATTGGCTGTCGTCTGCTGTGCCGAGTTCTTCCAACTGCATACACTCAGAAAAGTTTGGGTCAACCTGCCTCGAACCACAGCGATGTACAGCCTTTTGTTGCTCGCGGTAATGTTCTTCAGACATTATAAAACATGGTTCGACGAAGGGAAGAGAACGGGTCGTTTCCTCAGTTTTATAGGCACACGTACACTCGACATCTATCTGCTTCACTTCCTTCTCTTGCCAAAGATGCCGCAAGTGGGAGAATGGTTGAATGCCAATCAACCCAACTTCGTACTGTCCATCGTGCTTTCTGTAAGTGTGGCGCTTGTAGTGATAGCTTTCTGCTTGTTGGCAAGCCAATTGCTTCGTGTCAGCCCTTTCCTGCAGTTGTATTTGTTTGGGAAAAAGCCTCTCGTCATTCTTCTCGCTTTCCTTTGCTTTGGTGCACTTCCTGCAGATGCCAGGAAGAAAGAGAAGCGTCATGTCGTTCGCATCGAGACAAGTGTAGGCAATATACGTGTCGCTCTCTCGGAAGACACGCCTCTGCACAGCAAGAACTTCCTCAGACTTGCTCGCGAAGGCTTCTACGATGGCACACTCTTCCATCGATGTATCAAGGATTTCATGATTCAGGGAGGCGACCCTGACAGTCGAAATGCAGAACCGGGCCAGTTGCTTGGCAACGGTGGGCCAGGCTATACCATTCCGGCAGAGTTCGACCTGCCATACCTTTACCATTGGCGTGGTGCATTGGCGGCAGCAAGGGAGCCTGATGATGTTAATCCAGAAATGGAAAGCAGCGGCAGCCAGTTCTATATTGTTTATGGCAAGAAGCAGACCGAATATGACCTCGACAGGGTGCACACAGTGTTGGCAGAGAAAGGCATCGGGTTGTCGCCGCAGATGATCAATGACTATATCATACGTGGCGGCACTCCTCATCTCGATGGACAGTACACCGTCTTTGGTGAAGTTATTGAGGGGATGGAAGTGGTCAAGACTATTCAAGGCGTGGAGACGGATAAGAACAATCGGCCTTTGGAAGACATCGTCGTTAAGCGTATGGTAGTGGAACAATAGGGCAAAAAGTGGTAATAATGCACATTTATACCGTAAACTACTGTTCTCTTTACTAAAAAAGTTGTACCTTTGCACCCGAATTTAAGTAAACTGCACTCAAAGAACATGAACAAAACATCCATTGTGGCACTCGTTGCCGTTCCTCTTTTGATGTTATCTTGCATTAAAGCAGAACAGGCAAATACCGAATGCGACATAGAAGCCGTGTCGCTTCATTTTGAATCTCCTACTGACATTTTCTATCACGAGTACGACACGATGCAGACTGTCATATCGTCTGAAACGGATATCGTGTTTATAGTACGCAGCTATGCCAATGTGCATGGCGTTCCCCTTACGCTTCGTGTCACCGAAGGAGCTTCCATCTTCATGCGTTTGGAAGATGGCGATGAGGTACCTTTCCAGAACGGTTCTGAAGTTGACTTCTCCGATGAAAGAGTTTGCCGCTTCCATGTCGTTTCGGAAGACAAGGCTTGGAGCCGCAACTATAGTATTAAGATTGAGCACGATACGCCCAGCGAAGGCAACCTGACCATTGATTTTGAGGATTACTACCTCGACCCGTCGGGCAAGTTTTACATGTGGAGTGCTCCGGAAGTCTTTACGGATGGCGTCTGGAAGAATGGCAACCCGGGCTTCAAGATAAGCAAGTCGTCGGCAAAGCCTATGGAATATCCTTCGACGCCCGTTGCTGGCGGAGGTCCTGATGGCAGTGACTGCCTTAAACTTGAGACATGTGATACAGGTCCTTTCGGTAAGATGGTTGGCATGCGTATCGCCTCCGGTTCGATGTTCAATGGCGTTTTCGACGTCAGCAATGCTATTAAGAATGCTCTTAAGGCTACGCAATTCGGCTCGCCCTTCATGCACAAACCTGTCCAGATGCGTGTATGGTTGCGTTACGAGCGTGCCGAAGATTATTGGAATAAAGCAGGGCAAACGATGGAGGGCGTATGGGATGAACCTGATGCATATGTGGTGCTTTACCGCAACGAGGATGCTGAGGGCAACAAGATACAGCTCGATGGCAATGATGTCCTGTCCAGCCCTCACATCGTAGCCCTGGGACGTTTGCCTCACTATTATAACGAGGATGGCACGGACAAACTTTCCGATGCCCCCATTCATGGTGTTACAAGTGAGTGGCAGGAGTTTACGATTCCTGTTGAATATCGTGACGAGATTGATGCCGAGGTGCTGGCAAACAGGGGCTACAGCCTTATCATTGGCTTTGCAAGCAGTTGGCAGGGTGCTCACTTTATGGGAGCCATCGGTAGCAAACTCTTAATTGATAACATTCAGCTATTCTGCGAATAAAAGGACAACAGATATGAAACACATTGTATTTACGATATTAACACTCTTTTTCCTCTCTGCATCGGTTAATGCTCAAGAGGACCGTTGGGAAAAGTGGGGCCCTACTACAGGCCTGAAAGGCGGAGGCTTCATTGCTCGAGTAGGCTATGTCATTGGTGGAACCACGCCGATTCCCTTGCCGGCCGAGATAAGAAAGGTGAACGGCTTCAGCCCGAGAGGCGGTGTCAGCTTGGGCATTGATGGCTACAAGATGTTTACGAAGCGTTGGGGCATTAGTGCCGGAGCACATTTCTTCTGGGAAGGGTTCCATACGAATGCCGACGTGAAGAACTACTACGTCTGGCTCGAGCAGGAGGGTGAGGTGACGAAGGGCTACTTTACGGGCACGAATGTCACCAATACCGAGATGTGGGGTGTGACGCTCCCTCTGCTTGCCACGTTCCGAATGAGCCCCAGGTGGAATGTTTCTGCTGGCCCCTACTTGAGTCTCTATTTCCACCAGACATTCTCGGGCGAGGTCTTCGATAACGATGAAGGCATTGGCTATTTGCGTGAGGACGTGCCGACTGGCACCAAGATCCTGATGTCGCGAGAGAACCCCACACCCTATCCCGACAACTTCCCCGAGAAGATGCAGCCCGTAGCCCTCGGCATAGAAATTGCATTCGACTGGAAAGCCATGAAGCACCTGAACGTTTTCGGCCTGCTTGACTGGGGTATGACGGACATTTGGGACCGCAACTTCGAGGCAATTACCTTCAAGATGTATCCCATCTATGCTACTATAGGCGCCGCCTACAGGTACTGAAAAGCCTAAACAACTACGCTTTGATGTGAGCCCCGAAATAAGGGGTATAAAAATCCCCTATAGAGGAAGAGTCATTCCCCTATAGGGGATTAGTCATTCCTCTATAGGGCGTTGCTTATTCCCCTATAGGGCGTTAACTCTTCCTCCGTCGCGAGTGGAAACTCGCTCCCCTTTGTGGGGCCGAAGCCACATTCAGTGGCTTCTCCGGAGCATACTCCGGACCCCAGTCGCCCCTATAGGGCGTTTATTCGTGCTCAATATTTCTTGACGGGGTCGCAAGTGAGGTCCACACCAAGCTTCTTGAATATCTTGCGATCTACTTCGCCCAGCATGATGGTGGTATGTGCCTGGAGTCCTGACAGGCTGGGCAGTTGGGCGAGTGCTCTGCGGCAGTTCTCGTCCTGACGGCTCAGCACGCTGAGTGCAACCAGCACTTCGTCGGTGTGCAGGCGAGGGTTGTGTCCGCCCAAATACTCTATTTTTGTTCGTTGGATGGGTTCAATGAGGTCTTGCGAGATGAGCTTGAGCTCGTGGTCGATGCCTGCAAGGTGCTTGGTCACGTTGAGCAGCAGCGAGGATGCTGTGCCGAGCAGGGGCGACGAGGCGGCTGTGATGATGGTGCCGTCCTCGAGTTCCATGGCCGACGATGGAACACCGGACTCCTCCAAACGACGACGTGCTTCGACGGTGACGCGACGGTCGTCGGTGCTGATTTTGGCCTGCTTGAGCAGCAAGGCAATCTTGTTGACCTCGTTCTCGTTGCAAGCGCCGTCGGCCATCTGGTTCAGGGCGGTGTAGTAACGACGGATTACCTCGTCCTTGCCTGCTCGCTGGCAGATGTCGTCATCGCAGATGCAGAATCCCACCATGTTCACGCCCATGTCGGTCGGCGACTTGTAGGGGCATGTGCCGTAGATGCCTTCGAAGAGGGTGTTGAGGACAGGGAATATCTCTACATCACGGTTGTAGTTGATGGCAACCTTATTGTAGGCATCCATGTGGAAGGGGTCGATCATGTTGACGTCACCCAGGTCGGCCGTAGCAGCCTCATAGGCAATGTTGACAGGATGCTTCAGGGGGAGGTTCCATACAGGGAAGGTCTCGAACTTGGCGTAACCGGCTTCCTTGCCTCTTTTGCGCTCGGCATAGAGTTGACTCAAGCAGACGGCCATCTTGCCGCTGCCAGGTCCGGGAGCCGTTACGATGACCAGCGGACGCGTGGTCTCTACATAATCATTCTTGCCGAAGCCTTCGTCGGAATTTATCAGCGCAACGTTGCTGGGATAACCCTCGATATTATAATGGTAATAAGCACGTATTCCGAGGTGTTCCAGGCGACGGCGGTAGATGGCGGCACTGCTTTGGCCATTGTAATGGGTGATGACCACACCGTTCACCATAAAGCCCCGATTCTGGAACTCCGACCGCAGGCGCAACACGTCTTCGTCATAGGTAATGCCCAAGTCCTGACGGACCTTGTTCTTCTCAATATCGAGGGCGCTGATGACGATGACTATCTCAGCACTGGAACTCAGCTGCTGGAACATCCTGAGCTTGCTGTCGGGTTGGAATCCGGGCAATACCCTGCTGGCATGATGGTCGTCGAAGAGTTTGCCGCCCAGCTCAAGGTAAAGCTTGCCGGAGAACTGGGCAATGCGTTCCTGAATGTGCTGCGACTGAATGGAAATGTATTTGTCGTTGTCGAATCCGTACTTCATCTTATTACCTCCTTTACTGCTTTCAAGTTGCAAAGGTACGAAGAAATTCATAATTCACAATTCATAATTCATAATTATTTTGTAATTTTGCAGAAGAAATGACAAGAAATGGTCGAAGAGTTAATACATAGGTATTGCGAAGGCAATACGCAGTTGGAGCAAATCCTGCTTCGTCACAGCACAGATGTGGCTCGACGAGCCCTGAAAATCGCCAAGGCTCATCCAGAGCTGAAGGCAGACGAGACGCTTCTTTGGGAAGCCGCAATGCTCCATGACATCGGCATCTGTCGCGTCGATGCACCTTCCATCTTCTGTTATGGAACAGAGCCCTACATTCGTCACGGCATTCTTGGAGCAGAGATACTTCGTGCCGAAGGACTGCCCCTACATGCCCGAGTGGCAGAGCGGCACACGGGAACTGGGCTCACGGCCGCAGAGATAGAACGTCAGAACCTGCCCCTGCCGCATCAGGACTTTACGCCGGAAAGCATCGAGGAGCAAATCATCTGTTATGCCGACAAGTACTACTCAAAGACACGTCTCGATATAGAGAAGACTCCCGAGCAGGCCATACGCAGTCTGGAGAAGTTCGGGAGCGACGGTATTGCCGTGTTCAAGGCCTGGATGGCCCGCTTTGAGTGAAAAAATCATAATAATAAAGGAAAAAGACACAAAGTGTCGGAAAATAGTCTTACCTTTGCAAATTGGAATAATTGTATAGCAATTGAAGGCAAGATTATTATCGATACTGACGGCATGCTATGTTCTGGCAGCACTGGCAGCCCGTCCTGCAGGAAGGATGACATTCCTGAGGAATGGCGTTGACTCGCTGTTGCAAGACAGCCTACCCTTGCGTTCGTATACCATTTTGCCAGATACCGCGGCGCAGGACACTGTACCTGTCGATACGACGCGCAAGAGCAAGAATGCCCTCGATATGCCCGTCAACTATTCTGCCGAAGACTCAATTACCTTCGATTACGCTCACTCCCATGCTCATCTGTATGGCGGCAGCAAGGTACAATACCAGAATCTTGAACTCGAGGCGGATATTATCAACATCGCTATTGACAGCAGCCTTGTTCATGCTACCAGCCGAACAGACTCGTTGGGCAACGTTACGGGCAAGCCTCTCTTCCGTCAAGGTAAGGATGAATACGAGCCGGATAGCATCAGCTATAACTTCAAGACGCGCAAGGCATTCATCTCCAACGTTTATACCCAACAGGGAGAAGGCTACATGAAGAGTATGGATGGCAAGCGTGATAGCAGCGGCACGATGTATGTTAAGAAGGCATTCTACTCGACCTGCGATGCCGAGCATCCTCACTTCTACCTTAACATGACGAGAGCCAAGATGCGTCCTGGCAAAGATGTGGTGTTCGGACCGACTTATCTTGTTGTATGCGACGTGCCTTTGCCTCTGGCAATTCCCTACGGCTTCTTCCCCTTCAGGGATAAGTATAGCAGTGGCTTCATCATGCCCAGCTATGGAGATGAGACGACGCGAGGTTTCTATTTGCGTGAGGGCGGTTACTATTTTGCCTTCAATGATTATGTGGATGCCAAAATCCTGGCAGACATATACACGAAGGGCTCTTGGTCTCTCTCGGGACAATCTACTTATAAGAAGAGATATCGCTATAGTGGAAACCTCTATCTCAGCTATCAGTACACACAAAACGGCGAGAAGAATATGCCGGACTATTCTGTCTCGAAGAGTTTCAAGGTAACCTGGACGCATCGACAAGACCCGAAGGCTAACCCGACGCAGAGTTTTACGGCAAGTGTTAACTTCTCGACAAGCAGCTACGAGCGCAACAATCTCGTCAGCATGTACAATCCGGAGAGCTATACGCAGAGTGTCAGGACGAGTAGTATCAGCTACAGCAAGTCGTTTCCTAATATAGGCCTGACACTTAGCAGCACGTTCAACCTGTCGCAGCAGGTGCGTGACAGCAGCCTTGCTGTTACCCTGCCGAACCTTACGATTCAGCTCAACCGATTCTATCCTTTCAAGCGAAAGAAGATGGCCGGCAAGGAGCGTTGGTACGAGAAGATTGGCGTGAGCTACAGTGGAACACTCACCAATAGCATCAATACCAAGGAGAATTTGCTTTTCAAGAGTAGTCTGATTAAGGATTGGCGTAATGGAATGAGACACCAGATACCCATAAATGCTACTTTCCCCATATTCAAGTATATCAACATTACGCCGAACTTCACGTTCATCGACCGTATGTACTCGAAGAAGGTCATGCAGTCGTGGGACGAAGACAAGAGGACAGTGAAGCGAGATACTGTAAATGGCTTCTATAATGTCTATAATTTTACGATGAGCTTAACGGCCAACACGAAGCTCTATGGCTACTATACGCCAATGCCTTGGTTTGGCGGAAAGAAGATTAAGGCCATCAGACACATGCTTTCCCCCTCCGTTAGCTTTAACTATGCTCCTGATTTCAGCAAGCCGATGTGGGGCTTCTACGACACGTATGTCCGTACGGATAAGGACGGCAATGTCTCTACGGTGACTTACTCTCCTTTCTCGGGTAATGCTTATGGTACTGCTCCTAATGGCATGAGCGGAAGCGTCCAGCTGGATATCTCCAATAACCTTGAAATGAAGGTGCGGTCCAGCCGTGACTCGACGGGCGAGAAAAAGATCAGTCTTATTGACGAGCTGGGTATGTCCATGAGTTATAATATGGCTGCAAAGACGAAGCCGTGGAGCGACCTCAGCATGCACCTGCGTCTTAAACTGACGAAGACTTATACCTTCTCCATGAATGCTGTCTTTGCCACTTACGCCTACGAGTTCGACAAGAACGGCAATGTTTATGTCGGCAACCATACCGAGTGGGGTAAGGGACGCTTCGGACGTTTCCAGGGCATGAGTCAGAACATCCATTACACCTTCAATAACCAGACGTTCAGGAAGTTGCTTGGCATGAAGGACAAGGTTTCGAAACGTTTTGCCAGCAGTTCTGCTGATGATGACGACGAAGATGGATACGACGACGAAGACGTGGATCCTATGATGCAGAACGTCGATCCTGACCGAAAGAAGGGTAGGGAAGCCGAAACGGAAAATGCATCCACCGAAATAGACGAGGATGGTTACCTTAAGTTCCAGATGCCTTGGAGCCTGACCGTCAGCTATGGTGTCTCTATGCGCGAGAATACTGCTGCGCCAATCAACCCCAAGCGGATGCGCTATCCCTACAAGTTTACCCATACGCTCAACTTCTCTGGAAATGTCGGCATTGCCAAGGGCTGGAACATCAACTTCTCGTCCGGCTACGACTTCAACTACAAGAGATTGAGTATGACGACGCTTTCCTTGGCCCGCGACCTGCATTGCTTCTCCATGTCCTGCAGCATGGTTGTCTATCCATACACCAGTTTCAACTTCCTTTTCGCCTGCAAGGCCGGCACCCTGACCGATGCTTTGCGATGGAAGAAGCAGAGTTCCTACAGCAGCAACGTCGAGTGGTATTGACAATTCGGCTGTTGACAGATTGTCACGAAATAGGGCCTTTTGCTTACACTTCAATTTTGGGTGAATGCTCCAGAATCGCTTAAAATGGTCTCGGGCATGGTTTTGGTCATTTTTTCAAAGAAATGCGCTCAAATCGAATCCATGCTGAAAATCAAGATGTTACAAGGTGGCTCAAAAATAGGAAAGTGCTGATTTGACAACTGCGCCTTACAAAATCGGCCATTTTATCGTGTTTTTGCACACTTTTTAGCGTGATTCTTCTGTAAAAGCAACGCAGTTAAAATTCAAACGCCCCGTGTTAAGTTGACCAACTTAACGTAGGGAGTTGACAAACTTGGCGTGTTGCGTTTGCAAATTCGACGTGTTTCGTGCTGTTTTCGACCCTTTTGAGGCGTGTGCAAAAATAGCAAAAAGAAAGTAAAACGGCGATACTTGTGACAAAACTAATTACCGAGAATCTCGTCGATGTAGTCAAGGAGTTCCTCTCTGCCCTGTTTTGTCTCGCTGCTTGTAATGAAGTGTGGCGGCAGTTCCTCCCATTGTTTCGAGAGTTCGCCGAGGTAATGCTTGATGTTTGCAGCAAGCTTTCCCTTCGAGAGCTTGTCGGCTTTCGTGAAGACGATGCTGAATGGGATGCCGTTTTCGCCGAGCCATTCGATGAATTCCAGGTCGATGCGCTGCGGTTCGTGGCGCGCGTCGATAAGAAGAAAGAGGTTCATCATCTGCTCGCGACGCAGGATGTAGCCCGTTATCATCCGTTGCAATTCGTCCCTTTGCTGCTGTCCCCGCTTGGCGTAACCATAACCTGGGAGGTCGACAAGATGCCACTCTTTATTTATTAGGAAGTGGTTGATGAGGATGGTCTTGCCAGGTGTGGCAGACGTTTTGGCCAGACCCGCTCTGCCTGTCAGCATGTTGATGAGGCTGGACTTGCCTACATTGCTTCGCCCTATAAAAGCGAACTCCGGCAAATCTCCCTGCGGACATTGGTCCACACGGGCGCTGCTGATAAGGTATTCGGCTGATTTGATGAGCATGGTCGAAACGGGTAATTGCCTCAGAAATTGTAGGTCAGGCCCAGACTTAGCAGTTCCTTGAACATCATGTAGGTGCCGTCGTGGTTCTCTCCGGAACGGTATTTGGGGTTGCTATTATCGAAGCGCGGATAGAGATGAAGGTCTGCGGTGATGAGTTTGGTGATGGAGAAGTTGATCTTATTCTCCCATTCCCAGATGTTGTAGTCAAAGTTGCTGAACCAGTACATGCGGTTTGTCCAAGAGACTTGCTTGCATATCTGCCACTTCGTGTTGAGCGTGATGTTGGGACCGAACGTCGTCTTCTGGTGCTTCCCTGCTTCTATGCCGAAGTTTGTGACAAGTTCGTCATCGTTGACATACACAATCTTCATGGCAAGGGGGGCAATGTTGAGTTGTCCCGTGAACTGCTTCTTCTTGCCCCATGCTATTTCGTACTTCATATTGGGGGCAATCGTAATTTCTAACGGAGACAGTATCTTCGATGTAATCTTATCGGTGTTTCTCTGATAGTTGGGTGCAATCTGGGTCTGCAGAATGACCAAAAGAGAGTAGTACCAGTTCTTCCAAGCCTTGTAGCCGGCATTTCCGGTGTAGCGAAGAAGGTTGTGGCTCGGTCGGAAAGTGCGCTTTTCGTCGGTCTCCGTCGTTTGGAAACCCAGTTGCGCATCCAGCGTGTTCTCCCAGGTTATCTTGCGTTGGTCGTTGTAGTTGGCATGCAATGTGAGGTCGAAATTGCCTATCCAGTTGGTCTCGCCGCCTTTATACCAGTTGTCCGAGATATAGTTCTGTGCAAATTGCAGCGAGGTGGTACCCGAGAACTTCCAGAAGTTAGGGCGACGGGTAATGACCTCCACCGGTCCGTCCAACTCAGGAACCAGTGAGGCAGCGGCTACTTTGTCGGCCAGTTTGTCAGCAGCCGTCAGTCTGTCGTTTATGTCGCCTCGGATGGCAGCCTGTCCTGTGATGTCACTTTCCGTCTGCCTGACGAGCTGAGGAGCTCCGGTATAAAGTGAAGACAACATCTTTCTGGAGGCAAAGAGACGCTGCAGTTGCTGGTCAGAACTGCTCAAATCGGTTTGTCCCAACATTTGATGTATCGATGAACTATAAAGCGCAGGCTGTGAAAGAATCTGGTAGTAGTAGGCATTCGGGGCAGAGGCCGCCGTTGATGTATTCAGCGAGTCTCGTTCCTTCACCAGTGTTTCGAGAGCTTTCAGGTAATTCTTCAGAAGCAGAGAAGAGTCTGCTTTTTCTTCTTCCTTTGCATTCGTCTGGGTGGCGCTACTGGCTCCCAAGACCATAAAACAGGTAATGAATAGTATTGTAAGCCGCTTCATTTGTTCTAATTTTGTGCAAAGATACGAAAAAGTTTAGAGTTTAAGGGCTAAAGTTTAAAGTTTTTTGTACTTTTGTACGCCTAAATAGAAAAATATATAACCTATATGGATAAAAATACAGTTACAGGATTTATTCTCATTGCCCTCGTAGTCATTGGCTTCAGCTGGTACAGTCAGCCCAGTAAGGAAGAGTTGGAAGCTATGGCACAAAGGGATAGTATCGCTGCCGTGGAGCAGCAGAAACAAGCAGAAGCCGAGAAGGTTGAAACCGAAACGATTGCAGCTACTCCAGCCCAGCCGGACAGCAGCGTTCTCTTCTTCTCCCAGAGTAATGGCGAGGGACAGCGTATTGTCCTTCAGAACAATAAGGTGAAGGTGGGCCTCAACAGCAAGGGTGCTGTGGTCGAGGATGCTGAGATAATCGGTTACAAGAGCCGTCGCAGGGATGGCGATGTCGTGATTCTCGGCAAAGAAGATGCTTCGATGAAGTTCACTTTGCCGCTTAAGCAGCAGAACCTCAGCCTGTCAGATCTCGTCTTCAACATCGCCGAGCAGACCGACTCCACCGTTACCTTCGTGGCAGAACAGGAGGGGAAACAGCTTCAGGTCAGCTATACCCTTCGTCCCAATGCCTATATGCTCGACATGAACATCACGTCGCAGGGGCTGGAGGGATTAGCTATGCCTGGCGAGACGGCGCTGCTCCTCGATTGGAAAGCAGCAGTTCTGCAGCAGGAGAAGGGTAAGGACTTTGAGAACCGCTACAGCTCTCTCACCTACAAAAGGCAGGGCAAAGGCGTGAAGAAACTCAGCGAGACGAGCAACGACAGCAAGGAGCCCGAGGAATCTCTCGAGTGGATTGCCTTCAAGAACCAGTTCTTCAGCGCCGTCCTCATCGCGGATAAGCCTATGACGAAGGCAGCTCTTTCTTCCCAAATGCCTAACGACGATTACGCAGGCTACCTGAAGGAATATCAGGCAAAGGCGCAGATTCCGTTCGATGTGACAGGTAAGGAGCCCACTCACCTGCAGATGTACCTTGGCCCGAACGACTTCCATATCCTCAAGGCACACAGCAAGATGACGGCTTACGGCACAGATGCCGACCTCGACGAACTTGTCTATCTCGGTTGGTGGATATTCCGCTTCATCAATCGTTGGTCAATCCTTTATATCTTCGACTGGCTCAAGACAATGGGCCTGCCGATGGGTATCGTCCTTTTGCTCTTGACGATTATCATCAAGGTGCTTGTCTTCCCGACTCAGAAGAAGAGCTATCTGAGCAGCGCCAAAATGCGTGTCCTCAAGCCGAAGCTCGACGAAATAGGCAAGCAATATCCCAATCCCGACCAGGCTATGCAGAAGCAACAGGCCATGATGCAGGTTTACAGTCAGTATGGCGTCAGTCCCATGGGTGGCTGTTTGCCTATGCTCATACAGATGCCTATCTGGATAGCGATGTTCAACTTCATTCCTAATGCCATCGATTTGCGTGGAGAAAGCTTCCTTTGGGCTAGCGACCTTAGTGCATACGACGACCCGATCCGTTGGGGTACGAGTCTTCCGCTCATCGGTAACCACTTGAGTCTCTTCTGTATTCTCTTTAGTGCAACGAACCTTATCAACACTTGGATATCGATGCGCCAACAGCAGAACCAGTTCACAGGCGAGCAAGCACAGCAAATGAAGATGATGCAATGGATGATGTACCTGATGCCTCTGATGTTCTTCTTCTGGTTTAATAACTACTCGAGCGGTTTGAGCTACTTCTACTTCATATCTGGTTTGCTCAATATCGTAACGATGTGGTACCTTCGTTGGAAGACCGATGACAAGAAGTTGCTTGCCGGCCTGGAGGCTTATCGCGAGCAACACAAGAACGATCCCAAGAAAGTGTCCGGCCTGCAAGCACGCCTCGAGGCCTTACAGAAGATGCAGCAGGAACAGGCGAAACGAAGATAATTGATTAAAGACTAAAGATTAAGGATTAAAGATGAGACTCAACAACCGTTCATTCTTCCATTTTTTCATTTTCTCATTATTACTCATGTCTTGCGGTACGCAAAAAGAAAGTGACAAGGTCAACATAGAAAAGCAAACCGTTCAACTCGATGGTGACCTCATGACGCCTGAGGCTCTCTGGGCAATGAGCCGTATAAGTGGCTATCAGGCATCGCCCGACGGAGAGCACATCGCCTTCCAGATGGGCTATTACAGCGTGGCGGAGAACAAAAGCCATCAGGTTCTTTGGATGATGAACGCTGATGGCAGCGAGCAGAAGCAACTGACAAATGATGCCGAGAACGAGACCGATGTGCAATGGCTGGACAACGAAACCATCGCTTTTCTCCGCGAAGGTGAGGTCTGGAAGATGGGCTTAGACGGCAACAGCCGCAAGCAAATGACCTAGACCGACGGCAAGGTCGAAGG